>OGIE01004451.1_pt1 | contig 13230 bp, 8 predicted proteins | sample 1571581 | NCBI WGS metagenome assembly OGIE01 (sample SAMEA2582021, study PRJEB24529) | metagenome | biome: Human gut stool | place: China | collected 2011
TTGCTCAGGTACTTAAAAAAAATATTTTATAATAGTGTTGCGGAATTAAGGTTTACGATTTCTGTAAGCTTCCACTTGAATAAGAGCCTTACCTGATTTGTTTAACTTCTTTTTACGATTGTAGACCAATCTGAAATAAATCTTGTTCATACTATGTTATTTTTAAGAAAATATGCAGATAATATGCAATAAGAAGAAGTTTATTACTTATATAACGTCTATTTTAGCTAAATTAAAACTAACAAGTATCTAGCAAAAAGGATTCATTATTTTGATTCGATGATAAATCCCAAATACAAGAAATGCATATCATTTACTTTATAAAAACATACTTTTGCATGAAAGTGGCAGGTATAAGTGTTAAAAAGCAAGCTTTTGGGGGAATTTTATTGAAAATGGTATAAATATTTAAAAAGATATTACTACTTTTGCGTCCTGTTAGAGTGAATAAATTTTTATTAATGTAAAGTTAAACTTTAAGAGAGATTTTTATGAAAAGAAAATTGATGCTGTTAATGACCTGCCTGATGATAGGTATTGGTCTGGTAAACGCTCAAATCTCAAAGGTAACAGGTAATGTTACTTCTGAAGAGGATGGTTTACCTGTAGTGGGCGCATCAGTATTGGTAAAGGGTACTACTGTAGGTACTGTTACCGACATTGATGGTAATTTTACGTTGACTAACGTGCCAAGTTCCGCCGGAACTTTGGTCATTTCTTTCATCGGAATGCAGTCGCAGGAAGTGAAGATTAAGCCGAACGTAAAAGTGGTGTTGAAGTCTGATGCGGAAGTACTTGATGAAGTTGTGGTAACTGCGTATGGTACTTCTACCAAAGGGTCATTTACAGGTTCTGCAGCAGTGATGAAAGCTGATAAAATTGAAAAACGTCAGGTGTCAAACGTGTCAAATGCATTGGCTGGAGCTGTAGCAGGTGTGCAGATTTTGAGTAATAACGGTCAGCCAGGTGAAGATGCAAAAGTGCGTATCCGTGGTGTCGGATCAATCAATGCCGGAACAGACCCGCTGTATGTAGTAGACGGTGTGCCTTATGATGGAGATTTGTCATCTATTAACTCTGCAGATATTGAATCAATGACAGTGTTGAAGGATGCGGCTTCTACAGCGTTGTATGGTGCGCGTGGTGCAAACGGTATCATCATGATTACCACTAAAAAGGGTACTTCTGGTAAGGCGCGTGTAAACTTCGATGCAAAATGGGGTGCTAATTCTCGTGGGGTAAAGAACTACGATGTACTGACAAGTTCAAAGAATTATCTGGAAAAAGCTTACGAAGCTATCTATAATGGTTATGTACAGACTAATGGCATGTCTGCGCAGGCTGCCAATGTAGCAGCAAACAATACTTTGCTTTCTGCTGGAAATGGTGGTGTAGGTTATCAGATTTATACAGTGCCTGAAGGTCAGTTGCTGATTGGTAGCAATGGTTTGCTGAATCCGAATGCAACATTGGGTTATACAGATAAATATGGTTACTATTACACTCCTGACAATTGGGCAGATGAAACATTTAGAACAGCTCTTCGTCAGGAATATAATTTGAATGTATCTGGTGGTAACGATAAGTCTACTTTTTATATGGCTTTCGGTTATTTGGATGATCAAGGTGTAATTGAAGGCTCTGGCTTGACTCGTTTCAGTGGTCGTTTGAAAGGTGACTACAAGGTAACAGACTGGTTGAAAGTGGGTGCCAACATGAACTATGTAAACTCAAAGAGTAACTATCCGGGCGATCAGGATAATACATCATCTTCTGGTAACGCTTTCTATATTGCCAATAACATTGCACCGGTTTATCCGATGTATGTGCGTGGAGCTGACAAACAGATTATGACACTGAATGGTCGTAAGGTGTATGATTATGGTGACGGCGTAAGCAGTCCTTCATCACGTGCATTTATGTCTATTGCCAACCCGGCAGGTGACCTTATTTATAATAAGACTGAATATTTGGCTGACGTGCTGAATGCAAACTGGTTTGCTGAACTTACTCCGATTAAAGGTCTGACCATCAGCGCACGCTTTGGTATGAATATTGATAATACACGTTACAATGATTTGGGTAACGCATATATGGGTCAGAGCGCTTCTTATGGAGGTAATGCTTATCAGGCTGCTATGCGTACTTTTGGTTTCGACCAGCAGTATGTAGCCAACTATCAGTTCGCAGTAAAAGATGTACATCATTTTGATATTACTGCCGGTTATGATGGCTATTCATACGAATATACAGAACTGGCTGGTTCTGGTCAGAACTTGTATGATCCTGAAAGCTTTTATATCAGCAATACGATTGATAAGAAGACTGCCAGCGGTATGAAGTTGACTTATGCAACTGAAGGTTTCTTTGGTCGTGTAAACTATTCTTATGATGACAAATACTTTGGTAACGTTTCTTACCGTCGTGATGCTTCTTCTCGTTTTGCTCCTGAGAATCGTTGGGGTGACTTCTGGGCTGCAAGTGTGGCTTGGATGATTACACGTGAAGAATTCATGAAGGACATCACTTGGATTAACATGTTGAAACTGAAGGCTTCTTTCGGCCAGCAGGGTAATGATGATATCTTGTTCGCTGGTGGATATACAGTGGGTGGTTCAAGTAAGAACTATTATCCATGGCAAGACCAGTATAATATGACAGGTGCTGACGGGGTTTTCTCTGATGGTACGATGATTGCAAAAGGTAATCGCGATTTGACTTGGGAAACTTCAACTTCTTATAACGTAGGTATTGATTTTGCCTTGTTCAATAACCGTTTGAACGGATCGGCTGAATACTTCGGTCGTAAGTCAAGTGATATGCTTTACAATAAACCTGTTGCCGGAAGTGTGGGTTATACTTCTATCCCGATGAACGTAGGTTCTATGACTAACTCTGGTTTTGAATTGGATTTGACTTATTTGATTTTCAACCAGAAAAACTTTACTTGGGATGTGAACTTGAATGCAACTTTCATCAAAAATAAAATCAACAAGCTGCATCCGGACTTGGATGGTCAGTTGATTGATGGAAACTACATTTACGAAGAAGGTGAATCAATGTACCGTATGTACTTGGTAGATTATGCTGGTGTAGATCCTGAAACTGGTTTGGCTCAGTATTGGGCAAAAGATGACAAGGGTGAGTTATATAAAACAGATAATTATGCATTAGCTCAGACTACAAACAAGGTAGCCACAGACAACTTGATGCCGAAGGTATACGGTGGCTTGGGTACTTCTGTACAGGTTTACGGTTTTGATGCTTCTATTCAGTTGTCTTATCAGTTGGGTGGTCAGATTTATGACTCAGGTTATCGTTTCATGATGGCCGGAAAAGGTGACGGACAGAACTGGCATAAGGATATTTACAATGCATGGACTCCGGAAAATAAATATACGGATGTACCTCGTCTGAATGCGCAGGATAAGTATACAAACTCTACTTCTACTCGTTGGCTTACAAGCTCTAACTATTTGAGTGTAAATAATATTACTATAGGATATACACTTCCGTCTAGCTTGGTTCGCAAGATGATGCTGGAAAAACTGCGTGTATATTTCACAGCCGACAATGTGGGATTACTTTCTGCACGTAAGGGGCTTGACCCACGTCAGAGCTATACAAGTGCTACTACATCACTTTATACTGCTATCCGTACAATTTCTGGAGGTATCAGCCTTACATTTTAATTAAAATATAAATAAGAAACAGATATGAAAACAAAATATATTTTTGCTTCATTGCTTGTATCTGCACTGGCCGTGACTGGTTGCCAGGATATGGATACATTACCCGATGGAGGAATCGTGACTGACTCTCAGAAGGAAACAGTTTCTACATTGAATCCTGAACGTGGAGTGGCAAAAGTAAATGCGATTTTCTCTACTTTCAACCAAGCTTTTCCTAACTCAAGTGCATTGGGAGCTGAACGTCATAATGATATTGGTTATCCTACCGTGATGTTGTGCCTGGATTCTAATACAGAAGATGTGGTGAGCGATAATAACGGCTATAACTGGACAGGATATGACTTGACATTCGAAGACCGTGAAAATACTTCTTTGGAAGGACAGATGGTATGGAATGACTTGTATTCTATCGTTTTTGCAGCCAACAATGTGGTAGGAAGTATTGACGAAAAAACAGAGGATGCTAATGAACAGTTCTATTTGGGACAGGGACTGGCTGCACGTGCATTCTCTTATTGGGTAATGGCACAGCTGTATCAGTTTAATTATAAAGGCAATGAAGACAAGCCTTGTGTACCGCTGATTACAGAAAAGAACTCGGAAGATGCTTCTGTAAATGGTTGCAAGCGTTCTTCTGTAAAAGAAGTATATGCACAGATTGAATCAGACTTGACTAATGCTATTGGTTTGTTGACTAATGCAGAACAAGGCAGAGTGAAACGTGCAGATAAACGTTATATCAGTTTGTCGGTGGCATACGGACTTCGTGCGCGTATGTATCTGTCAATGCATGAATATGCTAAGGCTGCCGATGATGCGGCAAATGCTATTAAGGCTGCGAATAGTGAGGGTATTGCAATTGCTTCTCGTGATGAAGTGGCAAAACCGACATTCTGGAGTGTGGACGAAGTAAACTGGATGTGGGGTATCATTGTCAGCGAAACGGATGACGTAGTGGATACGGGTATCTGTAACTGGCCTTCTCACATGGGTTCTTTGAACTATGGATATGCAAACTATTCAGGTGGCCGTCAGATTAGCTTGGAATTATATAACGGAATCAACGATAGTGATATTCGTAAATCATGGTGGCTGGATGCAGCAGCTGAAGCTCAGGATAAATATTTGACCGATGAACAAGCTGCTTTTGTGGCTAAGCAGGGTTATAAGCCTTACACTCAGGTAAAATTCGGTCCTTACAATGATGTGGTAGGTACTACTATCAATGCTAATGACATTGTGTTGATGCGTATTGAGGAAATGTACCTGATCGCTGCAGAAGCATACGCTGAAGCTGGAAATCAGTCAGAAGGTGAAAAATATTTCAAGGAATTGCTTAATAATCGTCTGTCAACCGGATCGCAAGCTTATTTAACTGACTATGCTTCTAATCCTCAGGAAGCTGTTTATTTCCAGCGTCGTATAGAACTATGGGGTGAAGGAGTAATCTGGTTCGATGTAATGCGTCTGAACAAGGGAGTAGACCGTCGTGGATGCGGCTTCCCGAATGCAGAATGTATATTTAACATTGCACCGACTGATGATATTCTGTTGTGGCGTATACCAGAAGCAGAACTTCAGGCTAATAAGGCATTGACTCCTGCTGATAGTCCTGCATGGACATTGCCGAAACCAGTGGAAGAATAATAAGTTGGATTAAAGTTAAAACTAAGAGTATTATGAAATTAAATAAATTCTTTTTCGGATTATTGATGACTCCTGCCGTAATGATGGTAGGATGCAGCGATTATGAAGATACGGAAGTGGCAAGCCCGGAAGCCGATGCGGATGCAATTGGAGCTTATTTTGAGACCAGTTCAGTTTCTGAACAGTTGTCACCGGGGCAAACTTCTTTTAATGTTGTGTTGAACAGAGCTTCTTTTTCTGAAGCTGTAAATGTACCGGTTAAAATAACTGCTAATGATGATAACTTTTTCTCCTTGTCAGCCAATCAGTTTGTGTTTGATGCTGAAAAACAGGTTAGCAGCCCGATTACTGTGACTTTTAACCAAAGCACAGTGGAGCTTCAGAAAACGTATTCTTTAGGATTGCAGGTAGCAGACGGAGTGAAAGACCATTTGTATGGTGCCGGTTATACAGATGCACAATATTCTATGGTCGTTGATTATGAATGGAAAAGTGATTCATTGGCATCTACAATGGTGAAGGACGAGTATGCAGGAACATTCGATAAAGAAGGAGCTTTAGCTGCTGTAGAAATAGCAAAAGATTTTGAGGTAGTAAAGGCAAATCCGTCACCAGACTATACAAAGAATTCTTTGGTGCGTATCTCTAGTTTCTTTGCTACTATTGGCAAGTCGAAAGCGGCTGGAAAAGATCATATTCAGTTTGTAGTAGATAAAAATCATAAGAATCCTCAATTCTTAACAACTGAATACCTGGCTGGTAAGGAGATTTCTCTGAAAGTAAACACAACAGAATTGTCGACTGGAATGACTCAGAAATTTGCTGAAGAAAAAGAGTATCCTGTCTGCATGGATTTGGTAGGTATTGAAGTAGATGAAACAGCTACGGAGGCAGCTACTACAACTGATGATGTTACTTATCTGGTAACATACAAGTTGTATGCATTTGATGAGAAGGCTGATAAAAAATATCAGCTTTCAACAGAAGATGATACTGTGCCAGTAGAAGGCAATACTCAATATAAAGCTAAATTTGAAGTAAAATTCGTAAAAGCTTCTGCTGAATAAGCGTTATTATAGCTAAAATCGTAAAAAGAGGTATATCCTATGTGGATGTACCTCTTTTTCGTCTTATTCGCTTAAAAACTGGTCTTTTTGTTAGATTGAACTTCTTAATAATACAAAATAAATGCAATTTTATTCTATTTGTATTCACTTTTTATACGGTTGCAGAAGTAAAAGCAAGTTCTTAAAAACCATTTGTTTACCTCTTTTAATATCGTTTTGCTCCTTATAGATAAATTTTAGTGTAAAATTGCCCACTGTTTTATAATTTCTCTTTATTTTCTTACATTCGCGCCCCGTTTGTGATAAATGTATTAGACTAACTTAACTAAATTAAAAGAGAGATTTTATGAAACAAAGAATGACGTTGTTCATGGCCATTCTTCTGATGGGGATTGGTCTGTCAAACGCCCAAGTTTCTCAAGTGACCGGTAATGTGATGTCGGAAGAAGACGGATTGCCGGTAGTGGGCGCATCGGTGTTGGTAAAAGGTACTACTGTAGGGACAGTGACCGACATTGATGGAAACTTTACAATTTCTGGTGTGCCGGCTTCGGCAAAAACTTTAGTAGTTTCTTTTATCGGCTTGCAGAGCCAGGAAGTAGCTGTAAAACCGGTGGTGAACGTAGTGTTGAAGTCGGATGCGCAGGCTTTGGAAGAAGTGGTGGTTGTGGCGTATGGTACGCAGAGCGCACGTACGGTAACTGCTTCAGTAGCTTCAATCCGTAACGATGCTTTAAAGGACGTGCCTAATACAAGTTTGGACCAGATGATGCAGGGACGTGCCTCTGGTTTGAATGTAACGACTCCTTCTGGAGGAGTAGGTCAGGCTCCTGTGGTACATATCCGTGGTGTAAACTCTATTACTTCGGGGACTTCTCCTTTGTACGTAGTGGATGGAATGCCGATTCAGTCGGGTGATTTGGGCGGAGGATTGGGTAATGCCAATGCGCTGGCAGACATTAATCCGGCCGATATTCTTTCTATTGACGTGTTGAAGGATGCGGCAGCAGCAGCTTTGTATGGTTCACGTGCGGCAAACGGGGTCGTGCTGATTACTACCAAGCAGGGAAGCAGCGGAAAAGCAAAAGTAACGTATGATGCTTCTGTCGGTTTCTCTAACCGGACGAAGTTTATTGATATGATGAATGCACAGGGGTATGTAGACTTTAAGAACATGGCGGTTCGTAATGCATACGGAACAGATGTAGCGGCAGAACTGGCTGCTATGGATAAGACATTCATAGCTAATCCTGCTTATGGTGACAAGGCGTTTAATTTGATGCCGGGAGTAGACTCTAATTGGGCAGACGCTATTTTTCAGAATGGGTTTACACAAAACCAGACTGTAGCAGTAAGTGGTGGAACGGAAAAAGTGAAATATTATATGTCGGCTAATTACAATACGCAGAAAGGTATTGTAGTAGGCGATAACTATAAACGTCTGGGCGGTAAGGCTAACATTGTGGCTAACGTGACAGACTGGCTGAAGATTGGTATGAATTCGAGCGTGAACGTAAGTTCTACATCGCAGGTGGATGCGGCACGTAACGGTTCAAACTTTGCAGTAGGTGGTTTCCCGCGTATGGCGCTGGCTAACTCTCCTAATATTCCTATTTACGATGAAAATGGAAAAGGATATTATGACCGTTCGTTGGGGGTATTAGGTTATGGACCGAATGCAGTGATGAATACTTTCTCAAATCCGGTTGCTTTGGTGGAACTGGGTAACAAGACGAATGTAGACGTAACGCGTATTTTGAGCAGTTTCTTTGCGGAAGTTGCTCCGGTGAAAGGCCTTACATTGAAAACTCAGTATAATATTGACGATGCGCGTATTGAAAACTCCCGTTTCTGGTCACCTAATCATGGAGATGGTGTGAATAATGGAGGATATGCATTTAATGCGGCAGTACATAGCAGTATCTGGACTTGGACGAATACAGCTACGTATGATTTTACGGCTAATCGCCATCATTTCAATTTCCTGGTAGGTATGGAAGCTACTGAAAGCAGCTACAATGAATGGGATGCTGCTCGTACGGGATTGCAGGATGACAAGTTTACAAATTTCCAAGGTACCTTTGCTAATGCAACGGCTTCAGGAAGTATTTCCAAAAGTTCTATGGTTTCGTATTTTGGACGTATCAACTATGACTTTGCATCGAAATACATGTTCTCTATCAATTTCCGTCGTGATGGACTTTCTGCATTAAGCAAGGATAACCGCTGGGGTAACTTCGGAGGTGTTTCGGCTGCATGGCGTGTGTCTGAAGAGACTTTTTTTGAACCACTTAAGCATGTGGTGGAAGATTTTAAGATTAAAGGTAGTTATGGTGTAGTGGGTAATACGAATATCGATGATTACGCTTCACGCTCGTACTATTCTCCTTATTATTATGGTTCTCAGGGAAGTTATCGTCTGAGTAAGATTGCTGACCCGAATTTGAAATGGGAATCTTCAGAAAAGTATGACGTAGGTTTCAGTGCACGTGTACTTGATCGTATCGATATTGATTTTGATTATTTCTATACGAAATCTTCAGACTTGATTTTGGATGTGCCACAGGCTCCTTCAAAAGGTCTTCCTGGAAATATCCTGACAACCAATGCCGGAAAGATGACGAACTCAGGTATAGAGTTGACGATTTCTGCGGATATTTTACGTGACGGTGCATTCAAATGGAATACAAGTTTTAATATTACGACTACTCGTAATAAGGTTGTATCTCTGGCTAACGGTTTGGATAATATTATCAAAGGTGATGCCAGTGGATTGGAAATTACAAATATTACAGTACCTGGCAAATCTATCGGTCAGTTGTATCTGACACCGACAGGTGGAGTAGATCCGGAAACCGGGTTCCGTGTGTTCTATGGAGAAAATGGAGAACGTGTGCTGTATAATCATGCCTCAGAGGCAAAATGGATTCTTGAAGATGGAACACCTTATGAGGGTAGTCTGAAACCGGTAATTTGTGGCAATACGTTGCCTACTTGGTACGGTGGATGGAGTAATAACTTCTCTTACAAGAATTTTGACTTGTCTTTGTTCTTCCAGTTCTCGGGTGGAAACTATATTTATAATGGTACAAAGGCGACGGTAAGTGACATGCGTTATTGGAATAACTCGAAGGAAGTGCTTCAGAATTACTGGACGCCGGAGAGAAAGAATGCCATGTTCCCGAAACCAGTGTATGGCGATAACTATTCTAATGGTTCAGCCATGCCTATCAGCGAGTGGGTGGAAAAAGGTGATTACTTGCGTTTGAAGAATATCTCACTGGGTTATACTTTCAATACGAAGAACTGGGCGAGCGCCATCGGTATCAGCAAGTTGCGTGTATATGCACAGGTGCAGAACTTGTTCGTAATTACGGGGTATTCTGGTATGGATCCAGAGGTAATGTCGAATACGACTAATGCTACTCTGGCTCCGGGTACGGATAAAAATACCTTGCCACAGGCACGTACCTACACATTTGGTGTGAACTTGGCGTTTTAATTGTTGAATTTTAAAAGCAGATTCGAATGAAAAAATATATTGTATATGCTATATTGATGGCTGGAACTACGTTGAGTAGTTGCAGCAGCAGTTTCTTGGATCAGGAACCACCTTTGTACATTGAGCCGGGAGATATTTATAATGATGCAAATCGTTTGGAAGCAGCTGTATTAGGCTTGTACGGTTCGATAAAAAATGATGCATCGGATTCTTTCATGGGAGGAAAAACCTATCTGGTGTTTGATAACCGTGGAGAAGATATTGTAAATTCTGACCCGAACTTGATTACGCTGGCCAATACTTATAAGTTTAATGTGGGCAAAACAGATGCAGAAAATACGGTGACCTGGAGCATGGCATACGCCGCCATTAACCGTGTCAATATTTTCTTGGATGAGTTGGAAGGTGCTAAAGCTGTTGCTGGAGAAAAGTATGAGCAGTATAAAGCGGAGGCAAAGTTTGTGCGTGCATTTGCTTATTACTATTTGAATAATCTGTATGCTACGCCCTACGTAATTAATCCGGATGCGAAATCAGTGCCTTTACGTTTGACTCCGGAAAAGAACGGTGAGCACAATGCGTTGAAACGTGCTACAGTGAAGGAGGTTTACGAACAAATTCTTTCGGATTTGGAGAATATCAGTGCGTTGCCGGTAAAAGCAAAAGCAGATGAACCGACTGTAACTCGTGTTACACAGGCGGCTGCCAATATGTTGAAGATGCGCGTGTATATGTCCATGAATAACTGGACAGAGGCGGTAAAAGCAGGTAAGCTGGTGACAGGCTACGAACTGACTCCGAAGTTTGGAGATATGTTCAAGGCTCCTTATTATACGGATGAAACCATATTCTCTTTGCCAATGAAGGAAACAAACCGCCCGAATACCCAGCAAGGATTGGCAGAATATTATTACGCTAAGAATACAATTCTGTGGGTAGACGTGGAAAACGGTATCATGGGCAAGCCGAATTACAATTCAGCTGATGATGCTCGTGTACAGATGAAAAATGAAAAGAATCAGCTGCTGAAGTTTACGGATGCTGCACAGAAACTGGATTGGGCACCGGTTTTCCGTTATGCGGAAACATTGTTGAACTTGGCCGAATGTTATGTAAATTTGGGTGGAACTGAAAATGAAAAGCTTGCCAGAGAATGTTTGAAACAGGTGAGATTCCGTTCATTACCGGAGACAAGCAATCAGCTGGATATTGATCATTTGTCTGGTGAAGATTTGAAGATGGCGGTTTACAACGAGCGTCGTCTGGAGTTTATCGGTGAGGCGATGCGAGGCATTGATGTGTTGCGTCGCGGGGCTAACTTTGAACGGAAAGCACAGATTACTCCTCAGAGTAGCGGATATGTCTGGCCGATTCCACAAAGCGAAGAATTGATGAATCCGGATTTGAATAAATAAGAAAGAAATAAAAGAGCGTATCTGTAAAGAGATGCGCTCTTTTTGCTTATATTTGTGCCGTATAGAAATTAGATTTACACTGAATGAAAGAATTTGTAATATCAGAAGCACAGACTGAAAAAGCTGTGCTGGTGGGTTTGATAACCCAGACTCAGAATGAACGTAAGACCAATGAATATTTGGATGAGCTGGCTTTCCTCGCTGAGACGGCTGGGGCAGAGGTAGTAAAACGTTTTACACAGAAACTGGATACGCCGAACTCGGTGACTTATGTAGGTAAAGGTAAGTTGCAAGAGGTGAAAGAATACCTGGAGTTGCAGAATGAGAGCGAGGAGACGGAAATCGGGATGGTGATTTTCGATGATGAACTTTCGGCCAAGCAAATCCGTAACATTGAGAATGAACTGAAAGTGAAGATTCTGGATCGTACTTCACTGATTCTGGATATTTTTGCGATGCGTGCGCAGACAGCCAATGCCAAGACGCAAGTAGAACTGGCACAGTATAAGTACATGCTTCCGCGTTTGCAGCGTTTGTGGACGCACTTGGAACGTCAGGGTGGTGGTTCCGGTGCCGGAGGTGGTAAAGGTTCTGTAGGTTTGCGTGGTCCGGGTGAAACTCAGTTGGAAATGGACCGCCGTATCATCTTGAACCGTATGGCTTTGCTGAAGCAGCGTCTGGCTGAAATTGATACGCAGAAGTCTACTCAGCGCAAGAACCGTGGACGCATGATTCGTGTGGCCCTGGTGGGATATACCAACGTGGGTAAATCGACCTTGATGAACCTGCTGGCCAAGAGTGAGGTCTTTGCGGAAAACAAATTGTTTGCTACGCTCGATACTACCGTACGTAAAGTCATTATCGAAAACTTACCTTTCTTGCTTTCGGATACGGTAGGGTTTATCCGGAAATTACCGACTGACTTGGTCGATTCGTTTAAGTCTACGCTGGACGAGGTGCGTGAGGCGGATTTGCTGGTACACGTAGTTGATATTTCACATCCCGATTTTGAAGAGCAGATTCAGGTGGTAGAGAAAACAATTGCTGATTTGGGTGCGGGTGGAAAGCCTGGCATGATTGTATTTAATAAGGTAGATGCCTATACGTATGTAGAAAAGGCAGAAGATGACCTGACTCCGAAGACGAAAGAAAATATCACGCTGGAGGAACTGATGCATACTTGGATGGCGAAACTGAATGATAATTGTATCTTCATTTCCGCACGTGAAAAGACTAATATTGATCAGTTCCGTGATTTATTATATAAAAAGGTAAAGGAACTGCATGTGCAGAAGTATCCTTACAATGATTTTTTATATCAGACATACGACGAAGAATAACGACAAAAATATGACACAGCACTATCGTTTACTGACAAGAGAAGAAATCGCACGACTGGAGGTGCAACATTGTATTGCTTCCGACTGGAGTGGAGTTGAAGTAGCTGATAATTTTCGTACAGATTATATTCATCACGCCCGTTTCTCAGGAAAAGTGCGGCTGGGCGTCTTTGAAAAGGAGTTTACCTTGGCTGGTGGAATGACTAAGCATTCTGGTGTGTATTATGCTACTTTACACAATGTAACGGTGGGTGACAATTGTTACATTGAGAATGTAAAGAATTATATAGCTAACTATGAGATAGGGCATGATACGTTTATCGAGAATGTAGACATTATTTTGGTAGATTGCCATAGCCGTTTTGGAAATGGAGTGGAAGTTTCAGTTCTGAATGAAACCGGTGGACGTGAGGTAATTATTCATGACCGTCTTTCTGCTCATCAGGCTTATATTATGGCACTTTACCGCCATCGCCCGGTGCTGATAGACAAAATGCGAAAGATTATTGAGTCTTATGCAGAGTCACATGCGTCAGATACAGGGACTATCGGGAGTCATGTAATGAT
>OGIE01004470.1_pt1 | contig 13190 bp, 14 predicted proteins | sample 1571581 | NCBI WGS metagenome assembly OGIE01 (sample SAMEA2582021, study PRJEB24529) | metagenome | biome: Human gut stool | place: China | collected 2011
GTATGCCGGGATTACCGGCTTCGGACCTGTAGTGCTGTACGCTCTTAAATTTTTATATCTCCCCAAACTTCATCCGCGCTGCCTGCGTGATCAGCTCGGCTGCTTCCTCGATACTGTAATATGCGCTGTTGATGCACAGGTCGCTGTTTAACGTATCGCTCTGATATCCGGGGATATATTTTTTGTGATAATGCTCCCGCGCCTTATCGGCCTCATTCACGGCCCGCACGGCTTCTTTTCCGGTCATGCCGAAGTACTCCACGCAGTTCTTTAAGCGGACTTCATAAGGTGCATAAATATAAACCCGCAGAAGTCTCGGCTCATTCCTGAGACAGTAGGCGCCGCAGCGTCCCACGATAATACAGGAGCCCTTTCTGGCAAAATCCTCAATGATGCTCTGCTGTACCAGAAAGATCTCATCGCTCACATCCGGTGTACCCAGTCCAAAGGGATAGCTGAGATACGAAAATTTAGAGTGGGTGATTTCCTCTTCCCGGCTGATCTGCTTAACCGAGGTATTCATCCGCTTCGCGGTCTCCTCGACAATGTCACGATCCAGAAAATCAATATGGAGCTGCTCTGAAAGCTTTTTTGCCACCAGGCGTCCGAAGGAACCGTATTGTCTGGAGATGGTGATCACATATTTTTCCATGGCTGCACCTCCGTCTAAAGTACCTTATTCAGGAAACTGATGGTACGTGCCTCTTTTGGATTTAAGATAACCTCCTGCGGAGTTCCTTCCTCCACAATGTAACCGCCGTCCATAAAGATAACACGGTCAGCCACTTCTCTGGCAAAACCGATCTCATGGGTCACGATGACCATGGTCATGCCGTCTGCGGCAAGCTGCTTCATAACCGCCAGTACCTCACCGACCATCTCCGGGTCCAGTGCAGAGGTCGGCTCATCAAACAGCATGATGTCCGGTTTCATGCACAGTGCGCGCGCAATGGCAACTCGCTGCTTCTGTCCGCCGGAAAGCTGGGATGGATACGCATCTGCCTTTTCGGCAAGACCGACCCGCTTCAGCATAGCCATCGCCCGCTCTTTCGCTTCTTTTTTGTCTGCTTTTTTCAGCTCCGTCGGAGCCAGCATCAGATTATGGAGCACATCCATATTGTTGAACAGATTGAAATGCTGGAACACCATACCGATGTTCTCACGCACCTTATTCATGTTTACCTTTTTCTCTGAAATATTAACGCCATCGATCACAATGCTTCCGGCAGTCGTAGTCTCCAGCTTGTTTAAGCAGCGCAGGAAGGTAGATTTACCGGAACCGGACGGTCCCAGAATAACAACCACTTCGCCCTCATGGATTTCTGTGGAAATATCCCGCAGAACCTCCAGGTCGCCGAAGCATTTGCGAAGCTTCTCGACTTTGATCTTTACAGTTTTATCGTTTAACTCCACGGTTCACCCTCCTCTCTACCATTTTTGCAAGATAAGACAGGATCGTAATGACGATCAGATACATGATTCCGACAATGGTCCAGGTCTCAAAGGACTTAAAGGTACCTGCCTGCACATTCTTTGCAGCCAGAACCAGCTCCGGAAAACCGATAACGGACAGAATGGAGGTATCCTTTACGGTGATGATGAACTGGTTGATGATGCTCGGGATCATGGTGCGGATTGCCTGGGGAAGAATGATCTTTCTCATAGTTTTCCAATATGGAAGACCCAGAGATCTTCCGGCCTCCATCTGACCGATATCCACAGACTGGATGCCGGCACGAATGATCTCAGCCATATAAGCGCCGCAGTTTAAGGCAAGGCAGATAACGCCGGCCTGAAGTGCTGACAGCGTAAAGCCGTTTCCGATACCCAGAATCGTATTGAGCAGATACGGAATACCAAAGAATACATAGAAGGCCAGCACGATCATTGGCACACCACGTATTACGAATACGAAGATCTGTGCAATGATGTTGCATGCCTTATTCTTAACTACACTGAGAAGTCCGAAGATCATTCCCAGAATACACGCGAAAATCAAACCTAAGAATGCAAGCAGCAGGGTCCGCCCCATTGCAAGCAGAAGAAGCTGTCCGTAGGTGGTGATAATCTTGATCATAATGCCTCACCCTTTTCTTTCTTTGTTTTAGTGTTACAGTCGGCAAGGCCCGCATTGCGCGGGCCTGCCTTGTTTCCATATCGTGGAAGCGCCGGCGGCGCATCCTCTGGTTTCTAAGCGAAATTACTCACCTAAATATTTTGCGATGATCTCGTCGTAGGTGCCGTTGTCCTTGATGTCTTTCAGACCAGCATTGAACATATCAACCAGCTCCTGCTTGCTGTCATCAAAGATTGCAAAGCCGTACTCAGCCGGATCATTGCCGGTGCCATCTACCAGCTTCATGGCAATGCCGGTATCCTTGATGTTGCTTGCCATGATCGGGGTATCATCGAAGCATGCAGCTACCTGACCGCCTACAACTGCCTGATACATGGTCGGTGAATCCTCAAAGTAGGTAATCTCAAATCCGTACTGGTCTTTGATGCTTTCTGCGTAATCTGCACTCATGGATGCGGTCTTAACTGCAACCTTCTTTCCGCTCAAATCGTCAAAGCCGGTAATGTCAGAGTTCTCTGCAACTGCCATGCTCTGATTTGCATCATAGTAGCCATCAGAGAAGATCCAGCCGGAGCTCTTACGCTCATCGGTAATGGATGCGCCTGCGATCATACCGTCTGCCTGGCCAGCCTGGCATGCTGCGATGGAAGCGTCCCAGCCAAGTACCTGTACATCATACTTGAAGCCCTGATCCTCTGCAATTGCCTTGAGGATATCCATATCGATACCTACAAAATTGCCGCTCTCATCCGTATACTCGAAAGGTTTAAAAGCTGTATCGGTTGCGATGACCCAGGTCTTATCGGAAGTGTCTGCTGCTGCGGTGGTATCATCTGCCTTAGATTCTGCTGCGGTATCTGCTGCGGTAGTATCTGCTGCTGCGGTGGTGTCTGCGGTTGTGCTCTTGGAACCGCCGCATGCTGTCATTGCTGCTGCCATTGCTGCTGCCATTGCCATAACCATTACTTTCTTTTTCATAATAATTCTCCTCTCTTTTTACGCTGTGAAGAAGCCTCTCCACCCAATCTATCCCAACGGCCATAGCCGGTCAAGGATCAATAGTCTTTTTTACTGCAGGCATCCACAAAGGCCTGAACGACTGCCTTGCACTCCGGATCTTTTTCAAAGGCAAATTCCGGATGCCACTGCACACCCACGATGAAGGTTTTGTCCGGTACCGCGATGGCCTCCACCAGTCCGTCCTCCGAGTATGCCATGGTTTCCGCTTTCGGTGCCAGGTCTTTTACCGCCTGGTGATGATAACTGTTCACGCCATGCTCTCCGGCTCCGATGATGTCCGCCAGAAGTGTTCCTTCCTTTACTGTAACCTTATGTACCGGCCTGTCGTAAGGAGGCGCCATGTGATGCTCCGTCTTAGATGGATGCTCTGTAGGAAGATCCTGATACAGAGTCCCACCGAGCAGTACATTCATAAGCTGTACGCCTCTGCAGATTCCAAATACCGGCTTGTCTTCCTGTAACGCTTTCTCAAACAGATATGCTTCCATCTTATCACGGCTGCTGCATGGTATTCCGCAGGTTTTCTTTGCCGTCTCTGCATAAAGTACCGGGTCCACATCGTGTCCGCCGGTCATCAGAATGCCATCACAAAGACTGAAACAGTCATTCAGTTCTTCCGGATCCGTGGTTAACGGAAGCATGACCGGAAGGGCTCCGCAGGCTTCGAGAACCTTCATGTATCCGGGAAGCATCCAGTAGCTGTCCTTGTCATCGTCATACAAAGGAATCAGTCCGATCAGTTTTTTCATCAAGTCTATCTCCTCTCTTTCGATGCAAGGGTTTTGGGGTTGCATTGGGGGTCTTTTTATTAAAATGTTGTTAAGATAGAACAAAAAAGGGCCTACATCTCCTTATCTGATGTAGACCCCTTTGTCTTGTCACGTATAATAGCATGATCCTTTACAAAAGTCAAGTTTGTGCCATTACTTTCTCTATTTTGCACACTATCGCTATCTATTTTTTTATATTTTTCTTAATTATCTAAAGTTCACAGGTTTCCACTGTAGTATTCACAATAAAAAAGTTGTATAAAATACACAATGCAGGTTGTAATTTTTATCACTTTTCGCTATAATCGGGATGATAGGAGGCTTTCAAATATGAAATTTTTATACCAGACCTTTACTGATTATAACCTGGAAGAATTTACACGCTTCAACATGATCGTTCCACTCCGGATCAGCAAATACCGCCCAAAGATCCTGGCTGTATGCTACATTCTTATGATCTTCTCCGGTTTCCTGCGGGTTTTTACAGCCCCCGGTACCTCGGCTTTTACCTACCTGCTTGTAGTATTTGCCATACCGCTTGTACTGGTGTATGTTTCCAAGCGCCAGTGCCGCAGGGTCTACAATGCCAATCCTCAGCTGCAGGAACGCCATTCTGTCATGCGTTTTTATGAAGACCATCTTCAGGAGACCAGCAATCAGCAGTCCGTTGATGTTCCCTACAGCGGCATTGCCCACCTGGTAGAAACCAGAACCCATTTTTATCTGATGACGGCCGCCAACCAGGGCATGATCATCATCAAAAATAACTGTTCTGCTGAATTGATCCATTTTCTCCAGGGCCTGAAGCAGTAATTTTTACCAAAATATTTTTTATTATACTTGAAAAATAGTTAGATAGCAGTTAAAATATAGACAATGACAATTGGGAGGTTTACAGTCATGTCTATTCACACTTACATCCGGCGCTATGCTCTGTTCCTGACCGGAGTCATCCTTAGCGCCACCGGCATTGCCTTTATTACGCGTGCCGGTCTCGGCACTTCGCCAGTATCCGGTCTTCCGTTTGTTCTGAGCCTGATCACCAGCATTTCCATGGGGACCTACACGTTTATATTCAATATGACGTTCCTGATGCTGGAAGCGATCCTTCGCAGGAAATTTACCATCCAGCAGGCTCTGCAGATTCCGGTAACATTCTTTTTCGGCTTCTGCATTGATACGGCTATGGGCTTTATCCCAACCCGCTTCGGCGGTCCATGGGGTCCGTCCTTTGTTTATCTGGTCATCGGATGCATTATCATGGCACTTGGCATCAGCTTTGAGGTCATTGCCGATGTGATCATGCTTCCGGCTGAAGCTCTTGTCCGCGAGCTTTCCAAAAAGACCGGCATCCGTTTTGGCAATGTCAAGGTCGCCTTTGACAGTACCCTGACCATCCTGGCTATGGTGGTTGCCCTCATCGCGTTCCACAAGCTCAACGGTGTGCGGGAGGGTACCCTGATCAACGCACTCTGTGTTGGCCAGCTGGTCCGCCTGTGGCGTTCCCTGATCGAGGTACCGCTCAAAAAGCTCTGTACGGCTGAACCCGCTGCAGAATAAACGTCAATCCTTTTATAAAAGAAACCCGAACCAACGCCTTTCCGGCGAGTGTTCGGGTTTTCTTTTGTAGTTTTTCCTGATTATCAGTGCGTTTTCCATGCCTGCACGGTCTTTAAAAACAATTCATGGATCCGGTTATCTGCATCCAGCTCCGGATGGAAGGACATTCCAAACTGGTTTCCACTGCGAACTGCCACAACGTGCCCATCCACCTCAGCCAGCACCTGCGCACCTGCTTTTGCTTCTTCTATATAAGGAGCACGGATGAACGTCATGGGAACCTCTCCGATTCCGGCAAATTCCTGTACTGTATGAAAACTCCCAAGCTGCCTTCCATAGGCATTTCGGAGCACAGAAACCGGCAGCGTACCAAAATACACGTGGTCATCGTTGGTCAGCTGCTCTGCCAGCAGAATAAGACCTGCACAGGTACCGAGGACCGGCATGCCGCTCTCGATTTTTTCTTTCAGCGCATCAAACATGTCAAGCTCCCGCAGAAGCTTTCCCTGGACCGTGCTCTCGCCACCCGGAAGCACAAGGCCGTCAAATCCGGTGTCCAGGTTCTTCTTCTGACGAAGCTCAAAGCATTCTGCTCCCAGAGCCTCCAGCTTTTTCTCATGTTCGATGAAGGCACCCTGGACTGCAAGGACTGCAATCTTCATCTTATTTGCCCCTTTCTGCCATCAGCAGCGCAATTTCCTGCTCGTTGATGCCCACCATGGCTTCTCCCAGATCCTCGGAAAGCTCAGCCAGCATCTTGTGATCCTTGAAGTTGGTAACTGCTTTGACGATGGCTGCCGCACGCTTCTTTGGATCTCCAGATTTGAAGATGCCGGATCCAACAAACACACCCTCTGCACCAAGCTGCATCATCAGGGCTGCATCGGCCGGGGTTGCCACGCCGCCTGCCGCGAAGTTGACCACCGGGAGACGTCCGTTATCATGCACATACTGCACCAGATCATACGGAACCCGGAGAACCTTTGCCTCCTCAAACAGTTCATCCTCACGCATAGAGGTAATCTTAGCGATTTCCTGATTCATCCTGCGCATATGGCGGACAGCCTGCACAACATCCCCGGTTCCCGGCTCACCTTTGGTACGGATCATGGAAGCTCCCTCATTGATGCGGCGGAGCGCCTCACCCAGGTCCTTTGCACCGCAGACAAATGGAACGTTGAATCTGCGCTTGTCGATATGAAACACATCGTCCGCCGGGGAGAGAACTTCACTCTCGTCAATATAATCGATCTCTATGGCTTCGAGGATCTGTGCCTCCACAAAATGACCGATCCGGCATTTTGCCATAACCGGAATGGATACAGCCTCCTGAATGCCTTTGATCATCTTCGGATCGCTCATGCGGGAAACGCCGCCTGCCGCGCGGATGTCCGCCGGAATACGCTCCAGCGCCATAACTGCACACGCGCCTGCCTCTTCCGCGATCCTTGCCTGCTCCGGGGTAGTAACATCCATGATAACGCCGCCCTTTAACATCTGTGCCAGCTGCTTATTTAACTCATATCTCTCTGTATTCATTCCATCTGTCTCCTTTGCGTAAACGTATGATTCCCTGCGTTCCGGACCGCATCGGTTATCTTGATGGAGATTATAGCGGCTATCTGGATTGTTTTAAATATCCAGTTTTATATTTTTCAATCAGTCCAATTTTCGTGCACAATGCGAACCGCAATTTCCGTCACATACTCTTCCACGCTTGTCACCGCAAGCTGATCCACCATGTCACGCTCCAGATACACCATATCTGTCTGAATTTTGTGTTCCTTCCGGTAAGCTTCCATGCGCGCATAAGCTTCTCCGATTGCATTCCAGTGTCCGACATGAAATCCCGTCAGATAATCTCCCTCCGGCATGATACGGTATTCCATATGCTTCGGTTTCTGCTCCAGAAGAAGAAGTACATTGTCATACGCATTATAAATCTGCCTGGACAGATTTTTTCCATACTGCAGATATGCCACTTCGTAATCATTACGCTGTTCCGCATGTTTAAAATCCAGAATCAGCCGGTTGGTTTTTTCCATATAATCCTTCTCTGATGTCCCGTCAATCTGCCGGATCAGATAATAACGTTCCGGAAAATGATGGATCCCAATGTCAGAAAAATCCTGCTGCATTACCATGCTGATCTTTTTTCGCCGCTGCCGGATCCACCCCTGCATCGTTTTTAATCTGGACAATTCTTTCTCAATCTGCTGTTCCCTTTCCGCAAAGATCCGAACCAGTTCTTTGGGGCTTCGCACCTGCAGGAACTGCCGGATTTCTTTCAGCGGCATACCCAGATCCCGAAGCATCAGAATTGTTTCCAGAGTTTCCAGCTGATAAAGTGAATACATACGGTAACCGTTCTCTGCCACATATTCCGGAGAAAACAGGCCAATATCATCATAATGGAATAACGTATGTTTGGAAACGCCCATCAGCGCGGCAAACTCTCCTGTTGTCATATACAGATTACGGTCCATACATATTTCTCCTTCGCTACTATCCTGATTTTTTAGCGACCGTTTTTCAAAAAAACATTCAAACCTCTTGACTATCGGGTAACCCTATGGTTTATTCTCTCAAAGGTCACTTAAGTTTTCAAGCTATTTCTTTTTTATAAGGAGTTTTTGATTATGAGTACATCCATCAGCCAGCATTTTTCTCCCTGGAGTCTGCTGAAGTTTACATTTCCTTCTATCATTATGATGATGTTTATGTCCCTCTACACCATCGTTGATGGCATTTTCATCTCCCGCTTTATTGGCAGTAATGCCCTGTCCTCCTTAAACATCGTCTATCCGGTGGCCAGCATCGTCATTGCCATTGGCACCATGCTGGCCACTGGCGGCAATGCAGTCATCAGCCGGTATCTGGGCGAGGAGAAAATACAGCTGGCAAAAGAATGTCTCTCCCTTTTTACTCTGACTGGCTTTCTGTTAAGTCTGCTGATGTCCATCCTGTCCCTGCTTTTTCCGGATTTCATCAGCCGGGCACTCGGTGCCAACGATCTGCTGTTAGCAGACTGCCGCACCTACCTCAGCATCCTCATGGGCTTTGCTCCGGCCTGCATGCTCCAGACTCTGTTCCAGTCCTATCTGGTAACTGCCGGAGCGCCGCACCTCGGACTCTTCCTCACCATGATCGCCGGGATCATCAACGCGGGACTGGACTATGTACTTATCGTATCCTGCGATCTTGGCATTGCCGGAGCTGCCCTGGCTACCGGACTTGGCCAGATGGTACCGGCCCTGGCAGGACTGGTCTTTTTTCTGAATCAGAAGCATGCTCTTCATCTGACTCGCTTCACCATGCACACAAAAGAACTGATCCAGGCCTGCTACAACGGTTCCTCTGAAATGGTAAACCAGTTTTCCAATGCCGTGATCACCTTTCTGTTCAACATCATCCTGATGCGTCTGGCAGGTCCGAATGGTGTAGCTGCCATCACGATCCTACTGTACGGACAGTTTCTGTTCAATGCCTTTTACCTGGGTTTTTCCATTGGGATCAGCCCGATCGTGGGATATCAGTACGGTGCCGAAAATCGGAAGGAGCTGAAAAGCATTTACCGTATTTCCTTCCGTTTTGTCAGCCTTTCCTCTGTGATCATAGCCTTTGCCGCTGTCTATCTTTCGACCGGTATTGTAACTATCTTCACGGATGATCCGAAAACTCATGCACTGGCCGTGACCGGATTTGGGATCTTTGCCTATAACTTTTTATTCAGCGGCTTTAACATTGCCTCCTCCGGCTTTTTCACCGCCCTGTCCGACGGAAAATCATCTGCCATCATCTCCTTTTGCCGTACTCTGCTCTTCACCGTGATCTCACTGCTGGTGCTTCCGCGGTTCTTCGGGGTCAATGGGGCATGGCTGGCTATTCCTGTGGCAGAGTTTGTGACACTGCTGCTGTCCATCTGGATGCACAGAAAGTACTTGTATCGCTTTATTTAGGCATCCGCTGTTTTACCAGTTCAGCAAAATACTCCGCACCGGTCAGCAGAATATCATCATTGAGTCTTCGTTTACTGCACACCTGCCATCTCGATCACAACATCCAGAAATACATTTGCGCCGGCTACACAGTCCTCATCCGGTGTGTACTCTCTGGGATTGTGGCTGATGCCCTTGATGCTCGGCACAAAAATCATCGCAGTCGGACAGATGCGCGCCATCATCTGGGCATCCTGGCCTGCGCCGGAAGTCATGCGGCGGGTGTTCAGTCCTCTGGCTGATGCAGCTGCCTCAATCTTCTGTACGATATTCTCATCAAACAGGACCGGGGCAAATTCAGTCAAACGCTCGCTGCTGATCTTCACATGATCGGTTTCTTCCAGCTCTTTGAAGTAAGCCGCAAGGCTCTTCTCATCTGCATCCAGCTTACCTTTATCTGGATTTCTTAAATCCACCGTCATCACGGCCCTGGACGGGATAACATTGATGGCATTCGGCTCATGCTCAATGCAGCCTACGGTTGCCACGCCGCCGGATTTCTTCACCAGTTCTCTTAAGAACACATTGATTTTTGCTGCGGCCAGACCAGCGTCCACTCTTAAATTAGTTGGCGTAGTTCCTGCGTGATTGGCAAGCCCCTCAATGGTAACGCGCTGCCAGTGAATACCCTGCAGATTCTCTACTGCGCCGATCTTCACTCCCTCTGTATCCATGATCGGTCCCTGCTCAATGTGCAGCTCCACGAATGCCTCCGGCTGTAAGAATCCCGGCTCCACGCTTCCCGCATAACCGATGCGCTTTAACTCCTCACCCAGGATGGTACCATCGGTGCCGACGGTCTTTAATACTTGATCTACCGGAAGTCCCCCCGCGTAAACCAGGGATCCCATCATATCCGGTGAATAACGCACACCCTCCTCATTGGTAAAGGCGCAGACCACGATCGGTCTCTCGCTCTGACTCCCCGCTTCCTTTAACGTTCTGATGACCTCGATGGCGCCAATCACCCCCAGGCAGCCATCATACTGGCCTGCATTGATGACGGTATCGATATGGGAGCCGATCATCAGTGGCTTTTTATCCTTGTTCTCCGCGGTTTCCCAGATTCCGAAGATATTGCCGATGCGATCCACAACCACCTTCAAATCTGCATCCTCCATCCATCTGACCACCTTATCTCTGCCCTGCTTCTCAGTATCGGAAGCGGCAAGACGGGTTCTTCTTCCCTCCTCATCCTTGCCGATCGTACCCAGCTCATTGATTCTCTCCAGTAATCTTGCTCCATTCACTGATAACATAATCCGTCCCTCCTGTATCTTTATCCTTGTGCCTTTAGTATATCAGTCCCACATCGCGGATTCTATCAATATCCCCATCACTTTTATCAGATTTGTACCAAAGTTTTTTCGTTTACTATTCTTTTCATCTGTTTTATGCTATAAAATATCATAAAAGCAATATCTGTATTACAAAGAAAGGAAAATCGGTTTATGAGCATATCATTTCCAAAATGCAATCAGGGCGGAATCGAATTTGTTATTTCTACAAACGAAGATCTCCAGGAGGAAAGCAAGTTTCTCTCAGAAGAGTTCCCCATTGCCATGTATACACAAAATTTCAACCACGCGGCATCAGACTCCATCCCATTCCACTGGCACGATGAGCTGCAGATTACCTGGATTTCTGATGGTGAGCTGGAATACTGCATCAGCGGAGACAAATTCCGGCTGAGAAGTGATAAGCTGCTGCTGCTCCAGAGTCATCAGCTCCACAGTTCCCGTACCACCACCTGCGATGTGAAAACTCTGTGCATCAACTTTACCCCGGAGATTTTCCATCCTCTGATTTTACAGAAATACATCCAGCCCATGCTGGACAGCCATGCCTTTGCCTACTCCCTGCTGTTGTTAAAGTCTCATCAGATTACGAAACTGAAAAAATTCCAGAACTGGAAACAAGAACCCCTGGGATACTTTTCTGTCATGAACTTTTTATCCCAGGTGTTCGAAGAAATTTTAAAAGAATTTGAAGAAAATGCAGAAACGCCGGACCTGGAGGAAGCACGGCTGTTCCACGAAATGCTTGGATTCGTCCACGCCAATTTTGCCCAGCCGCTTTCCGTGAAAGACATTGCGGATTCCGCGCGCCTAAACAAGAACCGCTGCACCGCCCTCTTTAAAACACACACTAACATGTCCCCCATCAAGTATGTAAATGAATACCGCCTCTACACTGCCAAAAACATGATCCTGCACACCGACAGATCCATCTCCGATATCAGTGCCGATGTGGGATACAATCAGATCAGCCATTTTATAGAGCAGTTCCGGTTAAGCTACGGGATGTCACCGTTAAAATACCGGCATAAATTCGGTCAGGAAGCGTAATTCCAATAGAATTCTTACAGTTTCCGAATATCTCCGATCAACTGATTCTTCTCCGCTTCCGTGGTGGCCCAGCTTGTGCAGAACCGTACGACCCTTCTTCCATCGTCCAGTGTCCGCTCCTGCTCAAAGGTATACTCCTTCGCCAGCTTCTCTGCCTGTTCGTCGGTCACGATCACAAACTGCTGGTTAGTGTAGCTGTCCACGAATTCCGGGATACCTTTTTCTTTGAAGGCTGCCTTGATTTCCATAGCGTAGGCATCGGCCCGGGCCGTCATCTTCTCGTAGGTGTCATCCTCCAGAAGCGCACAGAACTGCAGACCCAGAAGCCAGCCTTTTGCCAGCACCGCACCATTCTGTTTCATATAGGTGCGGAATTTCCGTGCCAGTCCGCTGTTTGTGATGACCAGTGCCTCACCAAAGAGCGCTCCGCATTTTGTTCCGCCGATATAAAATACATCTGTCAGTTCTGCCAGTTTTTCCAGCGTCACATCATTCTTCGCAGAACCAAGTCCGTAACCCAGGCGTGCACCGTCCACAAACAGATACATACCGTACTCATCGCATACTTTGCGGATATCCTTCAGATCCTGCTCAGAATACAGCGTTCCCCACTCGGTCGGGAAGGAAATGTAAACCAGCTTCGGCTCACAGAGATAGTTCGGTTCTCCTGCCTCATAATAAGCTGCGGCTGCCTTGCGGATCTGTTCTGCTGTAATGGTTCCGTCTGCAGATGGAAGCGGAACCAGCTTGTGTCCGGTGTTCTCAATCGAACCAGCTTCATGGGCATACACATGGCCGGAATCCGGGCAGATGACACTCTGGATCGGGCTTAACGCTGCTGCATGGACAATAAAGTTTGCCTGGGTTGCACCTGGGAAGAAATGAACAGCTGCCTCCGGAGCTTTGCATTTTTTCCGTATCAGGTCCGCTGCCTTTTCACACCAGGTATCCTCTCCGTATCCATCATAGCTTTCGGCATTGGTCTCTGCCAGCTTCTCTAAAATTTTGACACAGGCGCCGCGGTTGTAATCATTGTGTAAACGAATCATGATGTTTGACTCTCCTCTTCTCCGCATAAAATGCGTTTCGTTTTTCCCCATTATAGCAGTCTGTTCCCATTCTGTCACGGAAAGAATCCTGCTTTCTGCATATACTACTATCAGAAGGCGGGGTGATGCAGGATGCTGGCATGGTTCTTCTATCTCATGGATGCCATAAAAAAGCTGCTGTAGCGTTGCATTTTTTCATTCCCGGCGCTATAATAAAACCGCTGCACCGGTTCCGGGAGGAATGCGCTTTCTGCGTATCGCCAGTGTCTAGGCTCACCTTTCAGAATATCCCGTAGAACACTCGGCGGCCGGGCGCGGCTTTCAAAATAATAAAAATTTAAGAGCAATATCAATATAGGTCCGAAGCC
>OGIE01004471.1_pt1 | contig 13188 bp, 12 predicted proteins | sample 1571581 | NCBI WGS metagenome assembly OGIE01 (sample SAMEA2582021, study PRJEB24529) | metagenome | biome: Human gut stool | place: China | collected 2011
CTTTTTCCTTGATTGAGCAGTTGTGCAGCGAACAATACCGGCATTGTTCAAAAAGTAAGAAAAAGAAATGCCGCTCTGCGGGGTCATTGAATCGCTGCGCGATTCAATATGAAGTTTCGGTTTGTGCTTCGTACTTACCGAAACATTCACACCTTGTTTCTGCAACGGTTGACGAAACTTTTAAACTGTCTAATCCTTAGTCCGTGCGCAACGAGCGAAACCCTTGCTCCGCAATCGCTCCGCTGTTCTGCCCGAGAAAGACTCTCAGTTTTAAAGCTTTGCGGGGGGTGTGGGGGCGCTTTCTCGAAAGCGTCCCCCGCATATCCCGTCCCCATACCAAGGAGGTAAAGCATATGGCAACAAAGCCTAAGAAGGCGGTAGCGGTTGCGCTGCCGACCGATGCAAACGAAAAGAAAAAAGCGCTTGACACTGCGATATCGCAGATAACCAAGCAGTTCGGCGCAGGCTCGATAATCAAGCTCGGCGAGAATCCCGCCATCAACGTGACGGCGGTCTCGACCGGCTCGCTGACTCTCGACCTTGCGCTCGGAATCGGCGGTCTGCCGAAGGGCAGAATCGTTGAGGTTTATGGCCCTGAATCCTCCGGTAAGACAACGGTTGCCCTGCACATGGTGGCAGAGGTGCAGAAGCGCGGCGGCATTGCAGGGTATGTGGATGCGGAGCATGCGATGGACCCCACTTATGCAAAGGCACTGGGGGTTGATATTGATAACCTCTATATTTCTCAGCCGGATGACGGCGAACAGGCGTTGGAAATCACCGAAACGATGGTACGCAGCGGTGCGATTGATATTGTGATTGTGGACTCCGTAGCGGCATTGGTGCCCCGTGCGGAAATCGAGGGCGAAATGGGTGATTCCCACATGGGCTTGCAGGCAAGACTGATGAGCCAGGCATTGAGAAAGCTGACAGGTATTACCAATAAATCGAATTGTACGGTTGTTTTCATCAACCAGCTGCGTGAGAAAATCGGCGTAACCTTCGGCAATCCCGAAACCACAACGGGCGGCCGCGCACTGAAATTCTATTCCTCTATCCGTATGGAAATCAGAAAGGCGGATGTGCTGAAGCAGGGGACGGAAATTGTCGGCAACCGCACAAAGGTAAAGGTTGCGAAAAACAAGGTAGCACCTCCCTTCAGAACAGCCGAGTTTGATATTATCTACGGCAAGGGCATCTCCAAGGAGGGGGATATTCTGGATCTGGCGGCAGATGTGGATATCGTAAACAAGAGCGGCGCATGGTATGCCTATAAGGAAACCCGTATCGGGCAAGGGCGTGAAAACGCAAAGCAGTTCCTGCGCGAGCATCCCGAAATGTGCGCGGAAATCGACCATCTGGTGCGCGTGCATTATGGACTGGAGCAGAATCAGGCTGCCCCGCAGACAGCAGAAGCGGCAGATGCAGCCGAAGCACCTATCACGGAAACAGAATTTTAAAATTATAACCCAAAAATTACAATCAAAAAATTGAAAAAAAGAACCCTTCGTATGGAAAAAATACGGAGGGTTTTTCTGTTAAAATTATGTAGTATTATGCAAATACAAGCTGCACCAGAACCATATAGCAGACAGTGCCACAGAAAATGCTGATGAGGGTGCTTCTTTTCCAGAGATGCAGAATGGCTGTTACCGCGGAGGCAATCAAGAGCGGCGCAAAGCCTGCCGCAGAGGAAAAGGAAATGCCCTTCAGACAATAAATGACAAGGGTTGCCATAATTGCCATCGGAAGCACACGCCCCAGATAGCGTACAGGCTCTGGAACGGCTCTGCCGCTGAAAATGAGGAAGGGCAGGGCACGCTCCAGAAGGGTGCAGATGCCGCAGACGGCAATGATTGCAATAGATTGCATTGTAGTTAAAACCATTTACGCTTCCTCCTTTTCTTCTTTTACAGCTTTTACAGGCTCGATACGGTGACGCAGGATGCTTAAAAGAGCAACGGTAATCACCAGCGAGGGCAGAATGAAATTGCTTGGCCCAAAGATAAGCAGACAGACGATGGCGGAAACAAAGGCAAGCCATGCCGGCAGGCGGTTATCCGCGCCAAGTATCTGCTCTATCAGGATAACGATGAAAAGGGCGGTCAGCGCAAAATCAATGCCTGTGGTGTTGAAGGGAAGCATGCTCCCAATCAGCGCACCGATGATGCTCAGGATAATCCAATAGGAGATGGACAGAAACGCCGTCAGCACATACGCCCATTTTTCATTGACATCCGACTCGAAATGATGCGAACAGTGGAGGGAATAATTTTCATCCGTCAGGGAATAGATGAGAAAATATTTCCAAGGACCGAAGGTACGGAATTTTTCGATGAAGGACAGCCCATAGAAAATATGACGGCTGTTGAGCAGGAGTGACATAATCGCAACGGTCAGAAGCGAAACGCCGCCGGCGAAGAAGGTCACCATCAGATATTGCAGGGAGCCTGCCAGAACGAAAATGCTGCATGCACCTGTCCAGACGAAATTATAGCCGCAGTTCTGCATCAGTACCCCGTAGGCAAGGGCAACGGGGATATAGCTGATGAGGATGGGAAGGCTGTGCTTGAGTGCGTAACGAAAGGCTTTTGCCATAAATCATGCTCCTTTCTGAAGGTATCTTATTTACTCATTTTTCATTTGTTGGATACGGGCTTCGTCGGGGGTGATGTAAATGGTTTTATTCGTCAGATAAATCACCATGCCCGGCTTTGCGCCGTTTGGTTTCTTGATATTTTTTCTCTGGGTATAATCCACAGGAACCATGCTGCTGTTTTTCGCTTTACTGTAGAAGGCGGCAAGGTTTGCAGCTTCCTCCATCGTGGCTTCGGGCAGCTCGCTTTGCCCGTTTGTGCGAATGATGACATGGGAGCCAGGGATATCCTTCGTGTGCATCCAGAGGTCTGTCGGCTCGGCGGTGCGCAGCGTCAGCTCGTCATTTTGCAGATTGCTTTTCCCGACCAGAATTTCATACCCATCGGAGGAAATGTAACGCAGGGGCTTTGCCCTTTTCGGCTTTGGCTGTCCTTTTTTCTGTGCCTGCCTGCGGATGAAGCCGCTTTCCGCTAATTCTGTTCGGATTTCGGAAAGATCGGCATCCTCCTTGGCGTTTTCCAGTGCATTGAGGACGCTTTCCAGATACGCCAGCTCCTCGTTATTCTGTTTTTCCTGTATTTCCAGTGCCGCAAGGGTACGCTTTGCCTTGTTGTATTTTGCAAAATATTTCTGTGCATTTTCCGCAGGTGTTTTTGCGGGGTCAATGGCAATTTCGATTTCGGGCATGGACTCCTCGTAATAATCAATGGTTTTGAAGGTTGTTACGCCCTGCGGAACGGCATAGATATTGGCAGTCAGGAGCTCGCCCTTTTTCTTCCATAAATCCATGCCCTTTGTTTCGCGGCGTGTTTTCAGCTGAATTTCCTTTTTCTTGACACAGCGTTCGATATGATTGGTTACCAGCTTTCGCATATCCTGCGCCTTCTGGCGGATATGTGCCGCATTATCCCGCTCCTGATAGAAGCCCTCCAGAAGGGCAGAAACGGAAGGAAAGGGCTTGGCGGCAAGGCCTTGAAATTGCTGCATTTTCAGAACGGCAAAATCGACAATGCGATTATTTTCCTTCTGATAATAAATGGCAGGGCAGAAGTCCGCCGCTTTGACCTCCTGCATGGTTTTTTCAAAGGCGGCAAAGAGCCGTTCACTGTTTTCCAATGTGGTTTCCTGACAGGAATCCGAAGCATCCAACCCTGCACGGGTGCAGATTTCGCCTGCCATGACAGGGCTGATGCCGGTGTAGGTTTGATAAAGAAATTCCTGCAGCCTTCTGCCTTCCTGCAAATGCAGGGAAAAGAGGAAATCCGCCTGTTCGGCAAGGAGGGGGTTTTTCTTATCCTGCGAAGGGGGGAAAACATATTCCTTGCCGGGGAGTACCTCTCGGACAGAGCTTTTCTCATGGGTGACACGCTTGATGGAATCCAGAATTTTGCCGGTTTCATCGGTCAGGATAAGGTTGCTGTGCTTGCCCATGATTTCCAGAATCAGATTTTTTGTAGTGATATCACCCATTTCGTTGGCGGATTCAATCCTGAGGATGATGATACGCTCGAAATTCGGCTGCACAATATCTATAATTTTGCCGCCTGCGATATGCTTGCGCATGACCATGCAGAATAAGGGCGCGGCCATAGGGTTTTCGCGGCTGCTTTCGGTCAGGTGGATACGGGGATGGGCAGAGTTGGCGGAAATAATGATTTTCTTTGCGCCGCTGCCAAGCCCACGAATTGACATACGAATTTCATCCGCAAGGGGCTGGTGGATTTTATCGATACGCCCGCCTAAAAGGGCTGCTTTGAGTTCTGATACGATGGCAGAGGTTGTAATGCCGTCCAGTGCCATAAGGAACACCTCCTTGAATACATTTGGTTAATTCATAATTTTAACATAGGATTTTCTTTTTTGCATTATTTTTTCAAACGGATTACCAAGAAAAGCAGTAGGATTTGCAAAAAAATTATAAAATGAAGGAAATATTAAAAAATGATTAAAAATAGTGGATACAATTTGCGGTTTTCCTTGCTATTTGGCGGACACTTATGTATAATAAAACAACGATTTTTGGAACGAAGCATAGAAAGGAACCGAAACATGAGTGCAAGTGTAAGAAGCATGACAGGCTATGGACGCGGCGAGCATATCGCAGAGGAAAGAAAGTTTACGGTGGAAATGAAATCCGTAAACCATCGTTATAATGATATGACGATTAAGCTGCCCCGTTCTCTGGCAGGTCTGGAGGATAAAATCAAAAAAAGAATCATGCATGAGGTATTTCGCGGCAAGACTGATGTGTATATCAGCTTTGAAACCTTTTCCGCAGCGGATGTAGAGGTAAAGCTGAACGAAGCACTGGCGGCGGCATATATCGAAAAGCTGAAGCTGATAGAAGAAAAATTCGGCATCTACAGCGAAAATAAGCTGGAGCTGGCGGCAAAATTCCCCGATGTGATTACGGTGGAGAAGGCACAGCAGGAGGAAGAAGTCATCTGGGAGGCACTGGTGCCTGCACTGGATGAGGCAGTGGAAAAATTCGTTGCCATGCGTACCATTGAGGGCGAAAATCTGAAAAAGGATATCCTTTTGAAGGGCGAACGCATCAGGGCACTTGTGGCAGAGGTGAAGGAGCGTTCCCCTCTGGTGGTTGTGGAATATCAGGAAAAGCTGAACAACCGCTTGAAGGATTTGCTGGGCGGCGTTGATGTTGATCCACAGCGCATTGCGACAGAGGTTGCGGTTTTTGCAGACCGCGGCTGCGTGGATGAAGAAGTGACCAGATTGGAAAGCCATCTGATTCAGCTGAAGGATATTCTGGATGGTGGCGGACAGGTAGGACGCAAGCTGGACTTTCTGATTCAGGAAATGAACAGAGAATCCAACACCATCGCATCCAAGGCGAATGACATTCAGATTGTAAAGGCTACGATTGAACTGAAAAGCGAAATCGAAAAAATCAGAGAACAGATTCAAAATCTGGAGTAACGGTCTTTTTTTACAATAAAAAAAGAAAGGCTATTTATAGGATAAAGGGGAAATACACATGAATAAACAGGGTATTTTATTGATTATCTCCGGTCCTTCCGGTTCCGGCAAAGGGACGATTGTAGAGCGTCTTTGCGAGAAGAACAATTTTTCGCTTTCCATTTCCGCAACAACAAGAAAGCCCAGAGAATATGAGAAGGATGGGGTGCATTATTTCTTTCATACCAGAGAGGAATTTGAGAAAATGCGCGACCGCAAGGAGCTTCTGGAATGGGCGGAATTCTGCGGCAATTATTACGGCACACCCAGAAAATATGTAACAGAGCAGCTGATGGCAGGCAATAATGTCATTCTGGAGATTGAGGTACAGGGTGCGCTGCAGGTAAAGAAAATTTACCCCGAAGGCGTGCTGATTTTCATGGTTCCGCCCAATCTGGAGGAGCTGGGCAACCGCCTGACCAAACGCGGCACCGAGGATAAGGAAACCATCAACAAACGACTGCGCCGCGCATTGGAGGAGATGGAACTGGTAGAGGAATACGATTATCTGGTCATCAATGACACCATAGAGCAGGCAACTGAGGATATGCTGACTATCGTTGCGGCAGAAAAGATGAAATGCAGCAGAAATAAAAATATCAAAAAGATTTTCAAAGGAGAGATGTAATATGTTAAGACCTTCTTATTCCGATATTCTGGAGGTTATCACACAGGATTCCGAGGATATTACCATTGCCAGCAGATATACCATCGTGATTGCGGCGGCAAAAAGAGCAAGACAGCTGGTAGACCATCAGCAGCCTATGATTGACCATATTGAGGTGGATAAGCCTGTTTCCATCGCAGTCAATGAAATTTACGAAGGCAAGCTGAAAATCCGCGAGGGCAAGCCGGAGGAAGAGGACAAAGAGGTTGCACTGGCAGAGGTTGATTTTGCAAGCATGGCAGAGGAAACCGAGGAAGAATAATATGTAAGGAAAATAGCCCGTTTTTACGGGCTGTTTTTGTAGGGAGGTGAGAAATGATGTATGCGAAGGTGATTGTTGGGCTGAATCAGCCGGAAATGGATAAGCTGTTTGATTATCGGATTCCCGAAGGGATGACAGTGGAAATCGGTGTAAGGGTGATTGTGCCGTTTGGCAGCCGCAACAAAAAGACGGAGGGCTATGTCATTTCTCTTTCCGAAAAAACAGAGGTGCCTGCGGATAAAATTAAGGAGCTTCTTGAGGTTCTGGATGAGGGCAGACCGACCTTTACGCCTGCCCTTCTGGATTTGGCGGAATGGATGAAGGAACGTTATTTCTGCACGCTGAACCAATGCTTGCAGGCAATTATGCCGCCCGGCATCCGCACAAAAAGCAGTTGGACAGTCGGACGAAGGGCATTTGATTCGGAAAAGAAGCTGACCCCGAAGGAAATGGCGTTGCTTGCATTATTCGGGGAACGAAGGGAAATCCCCTTGGAGGAGGTGCAGGCGGAATTCGGCGGAGATTGCCTGACATTTCTGCGGAAGGCAGAGGAAAAGGGTCTGCTTGCGCTGAAACAGGAGCTGCATCGCAGTGAATACAAAAACGAAAAACGGCTCTATTCTCTGGACAGAGACCATCCACTTCTGGAAGCGGCATGGAAAAAGGCGGAGAAGGAGAAGCGTCTGGAGGGGCAAAGGCTGCTGTTGGAGTACCTCGCAAGCGGCAGAGAAGCAACTGCCGCAGAGCTGAAGGAAGCCCTCGGCATTACGGATTCTCCCATCAAAACCCTGCTGAAAAAGGGCATCCTTCGGGAGCGGAGACAGACGGAACGGCGAAATGTCTTTGATGCGGACACAGTGGAACGAACGCAGCCCTTTACCCCGACGGCAGAACAGGCGGCGGCGCTTTCTGCTTTGCATCGGGAATTGGAGCAGAAAGAAAAAAAGCCTGTACTTCTGCATGGGGTGACGGGCAGCGGCAAAACGGAGATTTATATGCAGATGATTGCGGAGGTTCTGGCAAGGGGCGAGCAGGCGATTGTGCTTGTGCCGGAGATTGCCTTAACCCCTTTGCTTGCGGAGCGGTTCGTTTCCCGCTTTGGAGATGCAGTCAGCGTGACGCACAGCCGCCTTTCCATGGGGGAGAGAGTTGACCAGTGGAAAAAGGCAAGGGATGGCGAGATTTCGGTTGTGATTGGCGCACGGTCGGCGTTGTTTCTGCCGTTTCCGAAGGTCGGCACGATTATCATGGATGAGGCGCACGAGAACAGCTATGTTTCCGATATTACCCCGAAATATGACACGAAGGACGTTGCGGCGGCACTGGCAAAACGCTATGGTGCGCTCCTTCTGATGGGGACGGCAACGCCGGATTTCATCAGCTATTACAAAGCAAAGCAGGGAGAATTTCTGCTGCTGGAATTAAAGGAACGGACGGGCGGCGGTGTCCTGCCGCGGATGTTTGTGACGGATATGCGAAAGGAATTGGCAGAGGGCAACCGTTCTGCGTTCAGCAGAGCATTACAGGCGGAAATCCGCAGGAATCTGGAGAAGGGCGAGCAGACGATGCTCTTTCTGAACCGCAGAGGATACGCAACCTTTGTTTCCTGCCGCAGTTGTGGGCATGTGATGAAATGCCCGGAATGTGACCTGACATATACCTATCATGCAAAGGAGCATGCGCTGGCTTGCCATTATTGCGGCAGGAGAGCACCTCTGCCGAAGGTCTGCCCCGTCTGTGGCTCGAAGTATATTCGTTATTTCGGCACAGGGACACAGAAAATAGAGGAGGAAGCAAAAAAGCTGTTTCCGGAAGCAAGGATTCTGCGGATGGATTTGGATACTACCTCGAGAAAGGGCGGCCATGAGAAGATTCTGTCGGCATTTGCAAAGGGCAAGGCAGATATTCTCATTGGCACCCAGATGATTGTAAAAGGTCATGATTTTCCGGGAGTGACCCTGGTGGGCGTGCTGGCGGCAGATGTGTCGCTGTATGCGCCGGATTTTGCGGCAGCGGAGCGGACGTTTGAGCTTCTGGTTCAGGCAGCAGGCCGTGCGGGCCGCGGGAGACAGGCAGGGACAGCGCTGATCCAGACCTATATGCCGGAGCATTATAGCATCCAGACAGCGGCGGCCCAAGATTATGGGGCCTTTTACCGTCAGGAGATGGGGTACCGGAGGCTGATGCATTATCCTCCGGCCTGCCATATGCTGTGCATGCAGGTGGCAGGAGAAAATGAGGAGCTTATGAGCCGGATCATGGATGCCATCGCGGGATCCGTGCAGAAACATTTCGGGGAAGCAGCCGAGATCATTGGACCGGTTCCGGCACCGGTATATAAAGTTCACGATATCTACAGAAAAATTTTATATATGAAACATGAAAACTATGATATACTAATAAAAATCCAGAAGTATGTCAAAATGCGCTGGGACGAGACAGAAAGCTGCAAAAAGCTGACGCTCCAGTGTGATTTCATATAAATGCGATACAGAAAGGACGAAGAATAATGGCAATCAGACAGGTAAGAACCATCGGAGATGATATTTTAAGAAAGGAATGCAAACCGGTCAAGGAGATCACCCCGCGTATCGCGGAGCTGATCGAAGACATGTTTGAGACCATGTATGAGGCAAACGGCGTGGGCCTGGCAGCACCGCAGGTGGGCGTATTAAAGCAGATCGTGGTCATGGACGTAGATGACGGCAACCAGTATGTGCTCATCAATCCGGAAATTATTGAGCAGAGCGGAAGCCAGACCGGACAGGAGGGCTGCCTTAGTGTACCGGGAAAGGCCGGCATGGTAACCCGCCCGAATCACGTGGTTGTCCGGGCTTACGATGAAAATATGGAGCAGTTTGAGTTAGAGGGCGAGGAGCTGTTAGCCCGCTGCATCTGTCATGAGTGCGCGCATCTTCACGGCCAGCTCTATGTAGACTTAGTAGAGGGCGAACTGATGGATACCACAGCAGAACCGGAGGAAGAATAAGCCTATGAGAATCATATTTATGGGAACACCGGATTTTTCGGTGCCGACATTAGAAGCCCTGGTGGCTTCGGAGCATGAGGTCGCTGCAGTAGTCACTCAGCCGGATAAGCCTAAGGGACGGGGCAAGGAGATCCATATGTCTCCGGTCAAAGAGTGTGCCTTAAAGCACAATATTCCGGTTTATCAGCCGGTGCGCGCAAGGGATGAAGCCTTTGTGGAGGAGATGCGCACGTTAAAACCAGACGCTATGGTGGTCATTGCCTTTGGCCAGATCCTTCCAAAGAGTCTGTTAGACCTGCCAAAATACGGATGTGTGAACATCCACGCGTCCCTGCTTCCAAAGTACCGCGGCGCAGCCCCGATCCAGTGGGCTGTCATCAACGGCGATGAAGAGACCGGCATTACCACCATGATGATGGATGTGGAGATGGATACAGGCGATATGCTGGAGAAAACTGTGGTAAAACTGAATCCGGATGAGACCGGCGGAAGCCTGTTTGACCGGTTAAGCCTTCTGGGTGGAGATCTGATCCTTTCGACCTTAAGCAAGCTGGAAAAGGGAGAAATCACCCCGCAGCCGCAGGATCACGCCCAGGCAACCTATGTAAAGAAAATTTCCAAATCCATGGGTGACATTGACTGGACCATGGACGCGGTTTCCATTGAACGTCTGGTGCGCGGTTTAAATCCGTGGCCCAGCGCATTCACCAGATGGAATGGAAAAATGTTAAAAATCTGGGAGGCACAGGTGCTTCCGGACCCGGAAACAAAAGCTCCCTGCGGCAGTGTCATCAGCGCCAGCGATGAGGGCTTAAAGATCCAGACCGGAAACGGCGTATTATGCGTCACCAGCCTTCAGTTAGAAGGAAAGAAGCGGATGGATACCGCGGCATTCCTCAGGGGATACCAGGTAGAGTCCGGCTGCATCATGGAAAGGAGTGAGTAGTCATGTACGGTGGCTATGGTTATTACGGGCTTGGTTACAGCCTGTTTGATCCGACAATGATCCTTGTATATATCGGTGCCCTGTTATCTCTGTGGGCATCCTCCAAAGTGAACAGTACATTCCAGCATTATTCCCGCGTGCGCAGCATGACCGGGATGACCGGCGCGGAAGCGGCAAAACGCCTTTTACAGTCCCAGGGCATTTACGATGTGACTGTACAGCCAGTGCGGGGACAGCTCACGGACCACTATGACCCGCGGACCAAAACCGTAAACTTATCGGAGTCTGTTTATGGAAGCACTTCCATTGCGGCAGTGGGTGTGGCGGCTCATGAGTGCGGGCATGCCATTCAGGATAATGTAGGCTACGCGCCTCTTCGCCTGCGCTCTGCGTTTGTGCCGATCGCAAACTTTGGAAGCAAAATTTCCCTGCCCCTCATCATCCTGGGCTTTTTTATCGGACTGACTCCGTTCATTGAGATTGGCATCTGGATGTTTGTGCTGGCTGTGTTATTCCAGATCATCACCCTGCCGGTAGAGTTCAATGCTTCCTCCCGTGCGGTGCATCTGGTAGATAGTCTTGGCATTCTTCAGGGAGATGAGGTGGATGGCACCAGAAAGGTGCTGGGGGCAGCAGCCCTGACCTATGTGGCAGCAGCGGCCGCTTCCATTTTACAGCTTGCGCGGCTGATCATCCTGTTTGGAGGACGCAGACGAAATGACTAAGCAGAACGGCCCGACCAAAGAGCGGGAACTGATCCTGGATATCCTTCTGGAAATCCTGGAATATGGCGGTTACAGCCATGTGGTATTAAAAAAAGCACTGGATAAGCATCAGTATCTGGAAAAGCAGAACCGTGCGTTTATTACAAGAGTCGCGGAAGGAACCCTTGAGTATCTTCTGACCATCGATGCGGTGATTGACCAGTGTTCTAAAACAAAAGTAAAGAAAATGAAGCCGGTGATCCGTACCATTCTTCGGATGTCTGTATACCAGATCTTAAAGATGGACCGGATCCCGGACAGCGCGGTATGTGATGAGGCTGTGAAGCTTGCGGTAAAACGGAAGTTCCACGGCCTGAAAGGCTTTGTAAACGGAGTGCTTCGCACCATTTCCAGAGAAAAAGAAACCTTTTTGTTCACCGACTGGTCCCGGAAATATTCCATGCCGGACTGGATCATCGAACTCTGGAAACAGCAATATCCGGCAGAGACAGTAGAGCGTATGCTGCAGGCTTTCCTAGAGGAGCGACCTACTTCTGTGCGCTGCAATCTGGACCGGGTTTCCATGGAAGAGATTCTTCACAGTCTGGAACAGGATCATGTCACGGTACAGAAAAATCCGCTGGCCGACCATGCCCTTCTTCTTTCCGGCTATGATTATCTGGATGCCGTTGCGGCATTCCGGAATGGCTGGATCACGGTTCAGGATGTAAGCTCCTCCTTTGTGGGGGAGGCGGCAGATCCGAAGCCGGGAGATGTGGTTCTGGATGTGTGCGGCGCCCCGGGCGGAAAGAGCCTGCACATCGCGGATAAGCTTGCTGGCACCGGACAGGTCGTTGTCCGGGACTTAACAGAAAATAAGATCCTGCTGGTGGAGGATAACATCCGCCGGACCGGATTTACCAATATCCGGGCAGAGGTGTGGGATGCGCTGGAAGAAGATCCGTCCTGGGAAAAACAGGCGGATATCGTCATTGCGGATCTTCCGTGCTCCGGTCTTGGCATCATTGGCAAGAAGCCGGACATCAAGTATCAGGTGACAAAAGAAGATTTAGAAGATCTGGCAGATCTCCAGAAGGACATTCTGTCTGTGGTCTGGAACTATGTAAAGCCAGGAGGAAAGCTCATTTACAGCACCTGTACCATCGATCATCTGGAAAATGAAGACCAGAGAAACTGGATTCTGGAAACACTTCCATTTGAGCCGGTGAGCATTGAGGGGGCGTTTGGCAGCCAGGTGGCAGAAGAAACCATGAAAGATGGTTATGTCCAGCTTCTGCCGGGCAGATACCCATGTGATGGGTTCTTTATCTCCGCATTCCGGAGAAAGGAGTAGAAGTTACGATTATGGAAAAGCAAGACATCAAATCCCTGACTCTGGAGGAGCTGAAGGGTGAGCTTCAGGCACACGGGGAAAAAGCTTTCCGGGCGGGTCAGCTCTATAACTGGATGCATGGAAAGCTTGCTTCCGGCTTTGACGAGATGAGCAACCTCTCCAAAAGCTTACGGGAGCTTCTGAAAAACGAATATGAATACACCAATCTGGAGATTGTAGAGGTACAGCGATCCCGGCTGGACGGAACATGCAAATACCTGTTTCGCCTCGCTGACGGCAATGTGATCGAGAGTGTGTGGATGCAGCATGGGCTGTCGCTTCTGCGCATCCACCATCGGCGGTGTGGTGCGCTCCTTAAAGCCCTCGGAAATGCTGGATCAGATTTACCGGATCCAGAAGGACAGCGGCGAGCGTGTCTCCAATGTGGTGGTCATGGGAACCGGCGAACCGCTGGATAATTACGATAACCTGCTTCGTTTTATCCGGCTTTTGACGGATGAAAACGGACTGAATATCAGCCAGCGAAACATTACCTTATCAACCTGCGGGATCGTGCCGCGGATGCGTCAGCTTGCAGATGAAGGATTTCAGATCACACTGGCACTTTCGCTCCACGCACCGAATCAGGAAAAACGAAAAGCACTGCTTCCGATCGCCGGAAAATATGAGATCCATGAGGCGGTGGATGCCTG
>OGIE01004479.1_pt1 | contig 13161 bp, 16 predicted proteins | sample 1571581 | NCBI WGS metagenome assembly OGIE01 (sample SAMEA2582021, study PRJEB24529) | metagenome | biome: Human gut stool | place: China | collected 2011
CGTGCTATAATATAGACAGTTAAGAGGTTAGCCGTAACCCTGATACGGTGGGAGGAAAATGATGATTACTGATAAAGATACGGGTAATAACCGCCAATGGGTTGATATCGAGGTACTACCACTTGCAGTTCATTCGATTTATGACGATGACTGCCCGGTTATCTCGGGTGAAATTTACAGTTATACGACAGCCGACGACGCGGCAAACGCTGTAATTGGTGTAGACCGCGAGAACGGATACCGGTTTATTCTTCACGTTGGCGTTGACGGTATCGACGTAGAAATCAAGCGTACGCTTGATAGAAGTTACGCGGGTACGCTTATTAAATCGAACAGAAAGGCGGTTTACTTTATATAATGACGAACGAGATTGCATTGCGCCCGTCCTATTGGGCGAGTGTTTCGGGCGGAAAGGACAGCTTGTATATGCTCAATTTGATACTACATAATCTTGACCGCTATCCGCTTGACGGTGTAGTTCATTTTGAATTGGAAATTGACTATCCGTTCATCCACGACGTGATTGATTATATGGAGTCTGAGTGCAAGAGGTTCGGTATTCCTTTTCTCCGTATCAAGCCCCGCAAAAGCTGGGAGGAACTATATGAGAGGTGCGGGTATCCTACAAGGACGGTCCGCTGGTGCAACGAACACTATAAACTTGACTGCAAAAAACAGCATGATAAGTGGCTTGCTTCCCGAGGATATTATACCGTAACGTATATTGGATTTTGCGCGGACGAGGAAAAGCGTTTTAAACAGAAAAAAATGGAGAAAGGGATTGAAAAATATCCGTTGGCAGAAAACGGTATCACTGAGGATGAAATATGGGAATGGGCAAAAACAGTACCTATATTTAACCATTATTACGAAGTTAACAAGCGGTGCGGCTGTATGTATTGCCCGATGGCTTCTTATCTTAATTTCGCTTATCTTTTCAAATACTACCCCGGCAATTTCTCTTTTATGCTCGAGAAAATGCGGGAGACGGAAGCAAAGCGGGAAAGAGAGCTCGGCAGACCGTTTTCGGTCATATCGTCGAATCCGAAATACAACTCCTATTATTTGGAAAATATCATCAAGACGAAATGGCTTAAAAAACTTAATGACATGGAGGAATTATGTCAAAAAGAAAAGAACCAAAAGAGCTTAGCGACGCTCTAACTGCGTTATCGTTGGAGATAGCGCGGTCAATGGGCTACAACGAGGCGCAGAGCGTCGAAAGAGTTATCAGAGCGATCAAGCGGTCAGCCGTGAAGGCTGAAAGTGATCGCGCAAAGCTAATTTTAGCCGCAGTCGATACACTGCCCGAATCAACGCGGGCGGTTATCGCTGATTATATTAATTGCCAATTAGGCAGAAAGAGGTAAAAAAATGAAAGTAACGATCAAGTGGGTTAATCCTGAAAAAGATGGAAAAGTGCGTGCAATCTGCAACGTCGAAGTGTTGGAGAAGTCGCTGACGCTGTACGGCGTGAAGATCATTAAAGGTAGCAAAGGAGTTTTCGCCGCGGCACCTTCATCTAAGGGCAAAGACGATAAGTATTACTCTACCGCCTTTTTCGGAGAGGAGTTTAGTAAATCAGTTGTCGCCGAAGCAAAGACAGCTATGAAAAAAACCGAGCCAGCTGACGATGATCTTCCGTTTTAGTCGAAACGCTGCATTTGCAGCGTCTGCCGGAGTAGCCTCCCGGCACTGATGAGATAGGCTATGGAGGTATATAATGGTATTTGATCCTAAAGATATCCGGTTTACACCTGCCGGAATTGGCACATTAACAGACGACGAGCTCCGAGCGGCTTACGAGGATTTAGCCGGGACTGCAAAGTCCGAGCTAAATCGAATTAAACGCAGCAAGGTTTTCGGCGACGCGGCAGTCGTCGAACGTAATAAGGATTACTATCCGTCTTTGAAAAAGATTGATAGTTATTATAATCCGCGCCGAGAGCTTGAATGGCGAACGGTCGAAGCGGCGGCACAGTTGCGGTCGGAGCGCGGCACGCTGGAGGGATTATACCGTATACGTGATAAACAGATCGCCGCGCTGCATGACGCTGGATATACGAAGATTAACCGCCGCAATTACCGCCAAGCTGTTGAGTGGCTAACAGCTAATGACGCGGGCTTTCTCGCGTCCGATCAGATACTGGACACTTTTAACGCGCTACCGCAAAAAACAAAGCTGGAGGCGGGGGCGCGAAAAATCACAGATACAGCGAATTTTAAAAAGTTTGCGGCTTCCGTGGCGACAGCCGAAGCGCGTCGACTTGTTGGCGCGGAATATAAATCGGCTCGGGCTGATATTCGTAAACGCGCTAAGCTGGAACGCGGCAAGATTGCTTCTGCATATTTTGCCGCGGTCGTCGAAAGTGACGACGGCGAAACATTGGACGCGGTCACAGCCGCAAAAATTCGTTCGCAACTAAGGCGGGAAATTTATGGTAACATGGGCAGAAGCAAAGGAAAGCGGAAAGGTCATAGATAAACTTAATGCCGCTGAGCGTATCAGTCCCCGGCGCGGTAACACCGGAGGAAAAAAAACATACATCTATCCGGATTTGGTCTGTGCGTTTGATATTGAAACATCGTCGCACGTTGAGAGGGTAAAAAAAGGAAAAAAAAACGTCCCCGCCGGGTGTTCGTGGATGTATATTTGGCAGTTTTGCATCGAAGATTATCCTTTTTTCGGGCGCACGTGGGAGGAATTTCGGGAGCTTGTTAAACTGATATCGGATAATATTGGCGAAAAAGAAAAGATTGTCTGCTATGTCCATAATCTATCATATGAGGCGCAGTTTCTTCTCGGCGTTTTTCAGATCGGTAAAAATGATATTTTTGCCATGGAAAAAAGAAAAATCGTCAAGATGTTCATTGAAAAGATTGAATTGCGGTGCAGCTACATTCATTCTAATATGTCGCTTCGGAAGTTTTTACAATACATGGGTGTACCGGATCAGAAAGAAGAGATCGATTACAGTACTGTTTATTATCCATGGTCGCCGTTGCCGAGCGACGTATTAAGCTACGCCGAAAAAGACGTTACCGGTTTATGTCAGGCGATCCGCAAAGAAATGAACGACGACGGCGACACGCTGCAAACAATCCCGATCACGTCGACCGGGTATGTTCGACGGATAGCAAAAAAGGAACTGAAAAAAATCAGTCATTACCGGGTCAGGGCTATGCAGCCGTCAAAAGGTGAATATATCGCGCTGAAAAAAGCGTTACGTGGCGGTGATACACACGCTAACCGGTATTATGCCGGGCTGATACTGCCTAATCTGCGTTCGCGTGATATCGGGTCGTCGTACCCCTTTGTCATGTGCGCTCGGAAAATGCCGGTCGGAGGCTTCACCGAAATCGGCGAAGTAACGGAACGCTACTATCGCGAATTGATTTTTAAAAAAAGGAAGGCTGTTATTGCTACGCTGATTTTCGTAAATCTTCGGCTTAAAAACGATCAATGGTGTGACCCGCCGCTGTCGCTATCGAAAACACGGCACTGTATCGGCGCGCTGGAAGATAACGGACGTATATTAGCTTGCGATTATTGCGAAACAACGATCACCGATATTGATTTTAGGATTTATGACGAAGTTTACGAATGGGATCGTTTAGCGTTCCGGATAACCGATGTATGGGTATCGTCGTACGGTCTGATACCCGACGGAATTCGTAAAGCTATTTTTGATTTTTACGACAAAAAAACGAAATTGAAAGGTGTTGACCCGTATATGTATGCTAAGTCGAAAAACAAATTAAATTCTTTCTTCGGAATGGCGTGCACCGATCCGCTGCGTGATGAATGGCTATTCAATCCGGGGACGCGGCAAATTGAATTACAAGATTTCGACGTTGAAAAATCTATTAATAAGCAGAAAAACAAAATAGCTATGCCGTTCGCATGGGGCGTATGGATCACATCGCATGCGCGCAAGCGTCTGTATGACGGTCTGAAAATCGCGGGCGATAATGCCGTGTATTGGGACACTGATTCCGTTAAGTATATATCAACGCCGGAGATCGAATCGGCGTTTGATAACTACAACGCAGCGATAATCGCCGAAGATTCGGAATTAGGATTATTCGCGCAGTCGAAAGACGATAACATTCATTATATGGGCGTTTTTGAAATCGACGAAGAATATAACCGATTTATCACTTTGGGCGCTAAAAAATATGCTTACGAAAATCCTAAACTGCATATCACGGTCGCTGGCGTATCAAAAAAAGAGGGCGCGGAAGAGCTTGGATGTCTTGAAAATTTCCGGGAAGATTTCATTTTCCGGAAAGCCGCCGGCAATCTTCTGATCTATAATGACGATGATGATTTTCACGTCGATGTTGAAGGTCACGATCTACACGTGACACGGAATGTCTGCATAGCAGATAATACCTACCGGCTATCACTTACGCCGGCTTACGCTTCGCTGATTTTCTATAGCGAAAAAATGAATATAAACGATCTGAAAAGGAAGGCAATAAATGAATCTGTATCTTGATAATGGCTATGTTGATATTAGGTCTATCCGCGAAAGCGGGTACCCTTTTATCTTCATGTGGGGCGGTCGCGGCATCGGCAAGACGTACGGCGTTATTGATGATGTTATCAATACCGGCGAAAAAATGATTTTCGCGCGCCGGACGCAGACTATGGCGGATATAGTGTTTACGGACGCGATGAATCCGTTTAAACGATGGAATAATGATCATGGAAGGACTTTTGCGTTCGATTCTGTGGCGAAAGGTGTTCAAGGAATCTATGAATTTGAAAAAAGAGGCAATAGCTTCATGAAGTTGCCGAGCGGGCTGCCTATCGGCTATACCGCCGCGCTGTCGACTTTTTCGCATATTCGGGGCATTGATGCGTCGGACGTATCATTATTTTTTCTCGACGAGTTTATAAAAGAACCGCACGAAGCGGGCGGGTTTTTGGCGGGCGCTTTTTTTGACGCTTACGAAACAATCGCCCGAAATCGCGAGCTGGAAGGCGCGCCTCCACTTCAATTTATCGGTGCGTCGAATGCCTATAATATATTAAATGACTTTTTCATAGAATTGGAAATAGTGCATGATGCCTATATCATGCAGAAAAAAAATCAGACAGTAAAAGAATTTAAAGATCGAGGGCTGCTATTGATCCGATTCGCGGATTCGCCGATCAGCGCCGCAAAAAGTAATACAGCGCTTTATAAGTTGGCAAAAAATACAAAGTACGGTGAAATGGCATTAAACAACAATTTCGCGACATACGATTATCCGATTAAATCACGCCGTCTGAATGAATATACCCCCTTTCTTTCGGTTGGTGAAATTACTGTTTATATTCACAAAAGTCGATCCGAGCTTTACGTCTCGCCGCATCGTTCCGGCGACTGCCCGAAATTAACCACCGGTAAAGAAGATATGCGGATTTTCGCGGAAAAATATCGACAGTTACTACGACAGATGATATTGACCGATTCTGTTGTTTACGAAGATTATATAAGCGCGGCGCTGCTGAATCGTTGGTGCTTCGAAAAAAACCCCGCCTGACGGCGGGGATTTTTTTAATACGAATATCCGTTTGACGGTGTTATAGTCGCTTGCGTCGGTACGGACGGGGTGAAGCCTATAATCCAATTATTATACGATGCGCCCGATGCTGTCGGTATCGTGGTCGTTGATATATACTGACCCTCTAACCCCTGTTCACTGCAATTCACTATCTCCCAGCCGTTGACATTTGCAACGGATCGCCTAACGGTGATCCGGTTGAACCCGTTAAATATCCTGATCGTTGTTTCTATGTTGACGACCGCTGAAATAGTGATCTTCAGTTTAATATTACCTGATGCTGTACTGTCAAGAACGGTATTAATAGTGAACGACATAGTATCAGCTGTCCTCAGATTACCGCCGGAAAGTCGAATCGACTTGGTAGCAACATCGTATACCGGACTAAAAGCGCCAGTATGAATACCCATATCGTAATTTTGCAGCAATTCTGCGCTGCTCGGAACTTTGTGCGGATCAAGCGACAGCGTTCCGGTTTCGATATCATTATATTCAACAAAATTTTCGTGGACGTAACGCGACGAAGGCGCGATGCTTATCGCCAGTTTATTAGTGTCCTGATAATCATCAACGCCGATTCCGTTATTATTGACGGTGATCAGCCCGGATTTTAGCCACAATATCGACACCGGGTTCAAGATATTAATCCTGCCCGAAAAGCCGGTCTGATAGTTCACTATTCCCGTAAACATCAGCGACGTGCCGGTATTAGCGGCGGGGAATATTTCGCAATATCCGCCGTCGGATATCTGACCCGGGTAAAAGTAATATTTCCAGTTTATTTTAGAAAGTGAGCCGATAACTTCCGGATAGGTTTTTGAAGTTACCCAGCGCCCGGCGCTGTCTTTCGCTATGGTGAATGTCGTTTTTGTAATATCATTCACAACAGCGGCAATAGCGTTTCTGACCGCTTCCTGTGACATCACTTTAGTTTCGGACGTGCCGGTAGTCTGCACGATATCCGCTTTGTCGATTTTTTCAGCTAAAAGCTTTTCAACTTCGGCGTGGCGCGCGTTTAATATATCCGTTATCGCCTTCTGCGATATCAGCTTATCGGGCGCATCGCCGAGCGCCTGCAAGATATCATCTTGTGTGATAGTCCCGGCTGTCAGATTCTGAACGTATTCTATCAGCCAATCAAGATTGAGGCGGTGAAAGTCGGTATAAGGATAGGTATAATCAGCCATTTTAAATAATCTCCTTTTTTAATAAATTAAAAGACAGAATCTTTCGACAAATTGATTTTTAATCAGTTCGGGAAGCTCGTACGCCTGCCGCACTTCCAGCTCGTCGCGCAGAATCTGCGACGACATAGTAACACCGATATTACCGTATTCATGGCGCCGCTCGGTTTCTTCTCCGGTCATGGCGTGACTGCGCGTGCCGGACTGTGCGACGCTTTCGGTGTCGGTACCGTCATTCGGCTTTTCCACGGCTTCGCTGACCGGAACTGCATCGTCGCCGTTGAAGCCCCAGCGGCTTCCGGTGGTAGTAACAGTGATTCCGCGCGTGACGGTAGTCGTCGACTTAAAAGCATCCGCGCCCGTTCCGAAAGAATCAACATCTTTTCGGTCGTTGTAACCGTATGTAACGTCGATTATGCCGTCTTTGTTATACTGGAAAAAATAGTGTGTGCAGAGATCTTCCCACATTCGCGTCCATAGCGGCAGATGCAACGCCGACCAATTACCGATCATCTGTTTTAGCGTCGCGGCGTTGGGGTACAATACTTCAAGCTCGGCGGCTTCGTCAAGAATAGCATGGACGATATCGGATTTATTTAAATCGTAAGTTTTTCTGACGACTTCGCCGGTGTCGTAATCAGTCCACTGTGCTGATATACTGCCGGGAAGCCGCATTAAACTAAACAGATCGGGGTCAGCCAGATACAGACCCCGCAGGGACAGCGTTGCGCGCATCGTCCGTCACTTCCTTTCTTATTTTGCATTCAATCCCGATATCACCGAACACTTTTTTCACCTGATCAATTCCGCGCTGGATCGAATCGTACCATAGCATTAATTTACTTTGCACGGCTTCGTTATTAGCTTCGACTTCGTCGGTGATCAGGCGTTCGCGCTTTGCAGTATTAGCATTGTTGATTCCAATTTCTGTATAGAAATTGTTTCTAACCGTTGCAAGGTCGTTAAGCAGCTTGCCAACAAGATAGTTTGCGCCGGCTGTTGAATGCAACTGCATCACTGTCGGATTGCCCTCTGCGTCAATTAAACGGCGATCCGGAAACACTGCCGGAATGCCCGTAGCGATCTCGTCATACATCCGTTTAAGTGCTTCCGCCTGCTGCTTGTTTTTTGACAGAAAAATCTCCGGCTGTTTGCTGTTGAAAGCGTTTACTAACGCCGCTTCGGTGATAATCGCCATCTGATCGGCGTAATAACTGACCAGCGCCGACACGCCGCGGTAGTCCGGGCGCAGCTTGATAAGTGCGCCGTCAATACCGATCTTCCTATTATACGATTCTTCGCCGGTCAGCAGGGGATTAGCTATTACTAATTCGGTCGGCTGGTAATTAAATCCTAACGCCGTAAGCCCGACACGGTCACAGACCGTCCCGAATTTAGGTGTTCGATACACGCCGACGAACCCCCATAGATATAGGGTGTAGACGAAAAAAGTAAAGTCCCAGCCGTCGGGTAAAGTCCAATCAAACCTCGCTAAAACGTCGTTCAGCAACGATTCATAATAATAATCGAACATTTCCGTGTTCCGGCTATGAACCATATTAGGCTCCCGCGTTTCAGAAACGATCAAATTGATGTATTCCGAGCTATAGGGCGCTCCGTGATTTGAAAAAGTGTTATTCATAATAGAATCCCCCTGTCATAGCCTGATAAATCGCTTGAATCTCAGAAATATTTGCCCCCGGTATATCGATATGAGGGCAGGAAACAACAATAAACCGATCGCTGTCCGTGACGGATTCGCTAATTTTCCGGATAGTGCAGTCAGGCTTACCGGTCACCGTAGCACCCGACGCTATAGTGATAAATGATCCCGTGATCATCACAGTTCTGCCGCCTTCAAAACGATTTCCGCCGCCGGAAACCGTCGATACACTATTTTGCGCAGACGCAATAGAAGTATTGATACCGTTAATCGCTAACGCGTTGGCGGTATTAGCCGCTGACGCTGCGACAGTGATACAAGCCGCAACAGCCGCTACCGCCAGCGCCGCACCGCCCGTAGCTAATGACGCCGCAGCTAAACCCGCACCAGCCGCCGCTACAGACGCGCCGCCCGATATCATTGCCCCGCGTTCGGTCGCTGCCCCGACAGCTGATGCCGTGGCGCTGTTTCCGATGACGCCGCCAAAGCCGCTATACCCGGCTATTGATACGGTAGCAGCTTGAATCAAACTCGCATCATCGCCGAAAACGCAACGAATATTAGCCGTACCGCTTAGCGGATCGCATCGCGCAGTTATATTGATCAACGATCCGGAAGCTAATCCTGGGGATACGGGAATAACCCCTAAAAACGGGACAAACAGCCTATAATCACTATAAGTATTTGACTGCAAAAAAGGGTAACTATTTGCTTGCGGATGCTTCGGCAAGGTAACAGATGTGCTTTTTTCAACGGAAGAATCGGGCGAAATCGATATCAAGGGCTGTTTAGTACTAAACTTTCCAGCCGAAACAGTAACATTGACGGTGCTTAAATCCTTCGTTGCAATCGGCAGAGTGTAAGCGCCTTTTATCAGCGCCGGAACGTTCATCGCTTCCCACTCGGCGTCTGTCGGTTCGTTGCCCTCAGCGTCCTGCCAGAAATCCGCGCGCATTAGCAGCGAAGAACCCCCCGCGACTACCGCCGATAGACCGGTAACGCTGTCAGTACCTGCGACAAGCACTACATTGCACGTGCCCGATCCGAACAGCTTACCGCCCTTTGCGCTAACAACGCTACGCTGTAGATTGGTGGGCAATGTCCCGTCAGCTATGTTATAATTTCCCAGTGACGAACGGACGATATATTGACTGCTACCGCCGATGTCGTCGCGGTAAGTAGCCAACGGATCAATATCTAGCGATAATTGATATAGTCCGCTGGTATTAATAGTGATATCGGTAATATAGTAATATCGTCCGTGTACGTTATCAAAGTAATCGCCGTAAGTCGCGGTGTTGTAGTCGCCGAAAAGCTGAATCCATGCATAATTATATGCTATGATATCCGCCTGCTGATACGGCGGGTCGGGGTAGTCCGTTCCGCCTTGAGTCTTTAGCGGCTTAACATCCCATCGGATTTCAACGACCGGCTGGAAGATTGAACAGCCGCTGCGAAGTCTACCCCTGACGCGCTTCTGTTTCGTCGTCACTTCTTTGTTGATATCAATTTCCGGGCGTTTCGTACTGTTTGGCTTTTTTGCAAAACCTTTGATCAAATAGATATCAAAATATTGATCCATTTTCTCTTTCTCCTTTTTAAAAAAATATCGGGGCGTATAGCCCCGATAAGATTAGTCAAGAAGCAGTACTACCGCCTGCTCGGTAAAATCGTTATAGCCGCGCAGGGCGTACGACCATGTCTGATTCCAGTATTTGCCCTTCTGATTGTATGGCGAAACGCCAACCTCTTCGTCGCAAAGCGTCACGCCAGCGGCATCAGTATCAAACAACACGCCGACCACTTTGCTAACCGTAGTAGGATCACTATCGGTAACTACTGCGCCGTCGGCGGTATTAATATACGACAGTGTAGCGGTTATCGTATCCGGCGAAGCAAGAGACTGCCAGTAATCCGCTACTTCATAACCGCCGATGTCGAAACGGTCGGGATTAAACACATTTAGCATTTCGCCGGTGATCTTACGAACGAAAGACGAAAGCATGACCAGACGCTGCTCCGCACGCGGGGTAAAGCGCGCTATCGGCTTGCCGGTGATCTGACAGCTGTAGATATGATTACGGCGTTCCATGTGATCGCGGATTTCGAGAATTTTTGCGGAAAGCCAACCGATGAAGCTAACGAAGTTTGCAGGCGCAAAAACTGTATTAGCTGTCAGCTTAGCGCCCGTCTCCGCGTTGTACTCCGTGATCAAATGAATCTGCTGCGTATCCTTGCCGCACTTGGTGACGCCGCCTATCAGGTTGATAAGGGTATCTTCGGCGTAAGCCTCGCGCGACTCTTCGATCAAGTTCTTCGCCTCGTTGACGACTCCCGCCGCAAATGATCCAAACTGCTCGCCGCTGTCAAATGCGCTATTCAGCTGATTTTTCCAAATCGTAATCTCTTTTGCATAGTCAACTTTGCTGTAAAAATTCGTCTGGAGAATATTCTGCTTGTGCGCTACCCACGGATCAATAGACGATCCGTCAACAATCGCCTCCGGTGCGCCCGCGTCCTTGATCAATTCGCTATCGCAGAAATTGATCTTGCGGACGTGATTACCCCACCGGATAGCGTCGCGGTCGAGAAGCTGAAGCCGTGCCGTATACGGGCGGACTGAAAAAATCGTCTTTGAAAGCGTCTGCGATATTGCGGAAAGCAGGGAGTCGGGAGCGGTACGCAGCGCGGTCTGCGCTATGCTGATACACTCGCCGGTTGAAAGATTCGCTATCGCTCCGCCGCGCATCTGCGCTATAGTCGTATTCAGCAGCGCGGAAACATCGTCTTGTGTAATGCTGTTATTGATATTTGCCATTTTTATCTACCTCCATTTATGATTTTCTTCACTACGTCGTCCGCAGTGATTGACGGCTTGAATGCGTCCGCAGGCTGCCGAGCCGATGAAAGCGCGTCTGACTGCATCCGGGACTCAATCGCCGTTATCTTCTCGTCAAGCTTTCGAAAATACTCGGCGAAGTCCGTTGCGGGCTGCTCGGCTTCTGCCTCTGACCTCTCCGGCTCTACCGCTTCCATACTCTGCGCTACTGCCAGAATCTGATCGTCAGTCAGACCCGCGTTGTGAAAATTAATAATATCTCTTATTGTCATTTTGAAACCTCTTTCATAATTTTTACCAAATCTTTGGTGTCAACCGCTCCGTCGCCGTTTACGTCAAAACGGCTATCGCTGTCCCCGTTTGATATCGCTTTCATTTCTGATACCAGATCGGCGGTATTTACTTCGCCGTCCCGGTTAACGTCCGCCGGAAAAGGCTGCAGACCGTTCAAGCCTTTAGCGCGAATCTCTGCCGGGTAATTAATGTAGCAATCGTTTGCATCAAAGCGTTTACCGTCGATATCCCAACTGCTGGTAAACTGCCATATGCCGCATTCAGTATTAACCGGCTTTTCGTCCGACCAACACGCTAGCCAGCCGGTAAAACGATCTTCAAGACCGTAAAACCATTTACTGTAATAGGTGTAAAATCCTGCCCAGTATCCGGCTTTTTCGACCGTTTCACAAAAAACGCGGGTGATCTCCTCGGCGTTTCCGGTATCAAAAATCTCTCCTTCTTCGACATCGACGAAAACGGGCATATCAAACGCTAAGCCCTTAATTGAAGTGATAAAGAACTCCGCTTCCGCTTTCGCTTCCGCTTTCGTTGTTGCCCGAAGATAATGATAACACCCGATATGAATCGGCTTATCCGGGTGACAGTTATTCCATGACTCGATTGAAAGATACATATCGTCAAAAGACGGGTCGCGGAAGCTGACTCCCTCCGTGGCTTTGATGATTGCGAACTCAAAGCCCGCCGACCGGATGCGCTCGGGCGTGATACTGTTCCAGTGCGATAGATCAAGCCCCCGCATCCATCGTTTACGCATTCTCCCCACCTCCTGCCATCACGTCCGAGAGATGCTGTATCGCCGACGTGTTGTTGTTCAGCGCTTCGATCATCTGTATACGGTCGTCGCTGAACTCCTGCCGCAGATCGTCGACTTCTTTCTTGTGATCTTTTCGCTCTTGATCAAGAAGCCAAAACGACGCGAACAGCAGCGCAATAGGGACACCTAAATTAGATATTAGGTTCGCTACAGTCGAAAAATCCATAGTATACTCCTTTCCCGCCTCTGCCGGAATCGAACCGGCTTAAACCTTTGAAGCGATGTAGCGGGGTTCATGCGGCTACCGACCGCTTGCGCCCCGATTCCGTCGGGTGGTATGTGCGCGCCCCGCAGTTAAATTATACCATGAAAAAAAAGGACTGTCAAGCCCTTTTTTAGTCATTCTGCTCACGGATTAGCTTCCCGCCGTGATTTAGCATATCGTATATACTCTCATTCATTAACTGCTCGGATGTGATTTCTTCTGTCGCCCATTCGCGAACACTAATACCCTTTAACGCGAGATATGCACTTAGTGCTTCGTTGATCTCGCGGCTGTCGCATCCGTCTGCTACTTCTTCGATCTGCACCCGTGTCTGCGCGTCGTCCCATGTGTTATAATAATATGCTATAGTCATTTAATCCGCCTCCCACCGTATCAGGGTTACGGCTAACCTCTTAACTGTCTATATTATAGCACGGGCGAACGTGGAAATATAGCATATAAATTAAACAATTTGTAAATGAAATGTTAATTACACTATGCGACGGCTGGGCGCTGGGCTGGGCGCTGGGCTGGGCGCTGGTGCTGGGCGCTGGTGCTGGGCTGGCTAGGCTGGGCTGGGATGCTAGGTCCGCTCTGCTTGGA
>OGIE01004480.1_pt1 | contig 13160 bp, 13 predicted proteins | sample 1571581 | NCBI WGS metagenome assembly OGIE01 (sample SAMEA2582021, study PRJEB24529) | metagenome | biome: Human gut stool | place: China | collected 2011
GCTTGCCTTGTTGGTTGGTCCTGTAGGTCCGATTGGACCGCAGGGTATTAAAGGCGACAAAGGTGATAAAGGTGACAAGGGAGATCAGGGTGTACAAGGTATTCAGGGACCAATCGGTCCTAAAGGCGATACAGGAGCAGTCGGTGCAGTCGGTCCTGCCGGAGCCAAAGGAGATACAGGAGCTCAAGGTCCGCAGGGGCTACGTGGCGAAAATGGTATATCCTGTGATTGGCAATGGTCCGGTACCTCTCTTCGTATTTATGGTGCATCCGGATGGAGCAGCTATGTTAATTTGATTGGTCCGCAGGGTCCGAAAGGTGATACCGGTGCAGCTGGTGCAAAAGGTGCAACAGGGTCTACTGGCGCTCAAGGTCCGAAAGGTGATCAAGGCATACAAGGACTGACTGGCCCTCAAGGTCCAAAAGGGGACAAAGGTGATACTGGCCCAGCTGGGGCCAAAGGGGCCACGGGCGCAACAGGAGCCAACGGCTCTAATGGTGTATCCTGTGATTGGCAGTGGTCTGGTACCAGCTTGCGTATTTATGGTGCGTCTGGATGGAGCAGCTACGTAAATCTCAAAGGTGCGACAGGGGATCGTGGTGCAACCGGAGCCACCGGTCCACAGGGTCCTGCGGGAGCAACTGGGGCGCAAGGACCTCGCGGTTATACAGGTTCAACTGGGTCACAAGGACCTAAGGGAGATAAGGGAGATAAAGGAGATACTGGTGCGCGTGGGGCAATGGGGGCCACCGGACCACAAGGTCCTGCGGGTACATTTAACCCTAGTACAACTCTTACTTCTGGATTAAAATTTAATAATTACGGTCCGACGATATCAAACTCTTACTGTGGGGGAGAGTTAACGGCGACAAGTAACGAATGGCGAATGGCAATTAGTTCCGGAAGTAAATACCTGACCTTTCATGCAGGTGGAACCCAATTGGTCACGATGAATACATCATCCCGTACAACGAATATAGCTTGGTCTGTAACATCAGACATACGTGAGAAAAATGTATTAGAAACAATTTCGGATATAACAGGTATTCTCGGATTGGATATCATTCGATATACAAGAAAAGATGATTCCGAAAACAAAGAATGTATTGGTGTTTCAGCTCAAGAATTATTAAAAATATTCCCTGAATTTGTCTTTCACAGCGAGCTTACCGATAGATATAGTGTTGATTATGCTGGTTTAGGAACTTGCGTCGCTGTCCTAGGATACAAGTCTCTCTACAAAGAAATTGAAATATTAAGAAAAGTAATAACAGATCACGGTTGGGAACTTCCTGCCGCATAAAAATATCAGTAATGAAAAAAGAAGAAATAGTAAATCTAAACCGAACACTGTTGTATGTGTCGTTCGGAAATATGAGTAAGGCAGGCAAGAGTGCCATGATGCGTAATCTAGTCCGGTTGGGAAAACATTCGAAGGAGATCGAAGAGGCTGTGAAGATCGCTTTTGATAAGTTCAAACCGACAGGTCTGGACGATCTTATGAAAAAGCAAGACCGGTCCGAAAAGGAACAGCAGGAATTGAACGAATTAACCCAAAAGTTTGATGCTGATATCAAGGATTATTCTTCCGAACTACTGAGCGAAGAGGTAGAAATCGAGATGCATTATATCTCTGACACTGACTTTGATGACCTGGTAGACGCTACGTCAAAGGCTAAATCTGATTTGACAGCCGGGAATTTTATGTATTTACGCGAATACTTAGTGAAGGAATGATCTGGATCATCATAATAGATGCTGTGTTTTGGGTTCTGTACTACGTCGGTACCCAGAATGTTAAATCTGACATTGATTTGTGGGGTAAAGACGTGGAATAGTTCAAATCGCATAAAAAACAAAACTCCGCCTCCGAACTTCGCAGCAGGGAGGCGGATACCTTAAATCTAATATTTGTATTAATTGTTAATACAATATTTGACAAATATAGAATAATAAATTGAAAAACAAAGCGTATGGATGAGAGGAATGTAATAAATGGAATGATGGCTGTAGTGTTGAGTGAGTTTGTTGACTTCCTCTATCCGCTACGATTCTTTTTACTGGCTGCCGTGGTATTAGTCTTAGTCGATCTACGGTTCGGCATTGAGGCCGCTAAATTTAGAAAAGAGAAGATCCGGAAGTCTAGGGCCGGTCGTCGTACAATTAATAAGATGGTAGACTATCTGTGCTGGATACTCTTGGCGGGTGCCTTAGACAAAGCATTCGGAATACCGTTTGATATACCCTTGTTACCGGCATTGGTTTTGCTTGTGGTCTATGGGTTTGAAATAAACTCCTGCTATGGGAACTATTTTGAGGCTCATGGGAAGAAGGTTAAAGTAAATGTGTTTAAACTGTTCGCTAAGAAAGCGGACATAATAGAAGTGGAGGAGAAGAAAGATGAAAAAGAATGAATTACCCCGAGGGCTGAGAAATAACAACCCTGGTAACATTAGAAGAAACAGTGACGTATTCCAGGGCGAGGTGAACCCCAGCCGAGACAAAGAGTTTAAGCAATTTCAATCGATGGCTCACGGCTATCGGGCAGTGTTTAAAATCCTGTCAAACTATTACAATAAATATCGGTTAACCACGATCCGGAAGATGATCGGACGGTGGGCACCGGAAAACGAGAACAATACGAGCGCATATGTGTCGCTTGTCTCATCTTATGCTGGTATAGGTCCAGATGAACCCCTGAGCTTTGATAGAGAGCAAATGATCCGGATCGTGGCCGGTATGAGCAAGGTTGAAAATGGGAGAGAGGCTGATATGTCAGATGTGATTGCGGGGTGGAATCTACTATGAGAGTCCTATTATATATATGTATTGCCTTTTGGCTGGTAGGTTGCACAAAGACGATCTATGTGCCGGTAGAGTCTGTCCGCATTGAGTACCAGGACCGCTATCTGCGTGACTCGATCTACCAGTACGACTCAGTTTACTTTGCCATCAAAGGGGACACGATTTGGCTTGAAAAGTACAAAGTCCTGTATAAAGATCGGTTCTTCCGGGACTCCATCTTTATACAAGACACGATCCGGGTCCCATATCCGGTTGATAAGATTGTCGAGGTAAACCGGATACGATGGTATCAGGAAACGCTTATGTGGATAGGAGTAGGAGCACTCTTTATATTAATGATCTGGCTTATTAAGCGAAAAAGATAGCTTTTGTTTGATATTAATACTGGTGTGGCCGTTTTACTCGTGAGGGTAGGGCGGCTTTTGTTTATAATCTGTTGTAAACTATGGGGATAATTTGTAATATCAGAAGAAAAGAAGACTCCTTATGTTATTAAATATGTTATTAAATGTTAACCAAATATTGCGGGAAGAAGAAAACATTGTTATTTTACATCCAATAACAATCTATATTTAGGTATGACAGCCATAGTTGGGATTTTAAATAAGCATGCAGTTGCTATAGCTGCTGATAGCGCTATAACAATGTCTGATCCTTTGGGAAGAAAGGTTCTTAATCGGGCGAATAAAATATTTATGTTGTCAAAATATCATCCTGTAGGAATAATGATTTATAATTCAGCAGCATTTGTTGGAGTTCCTTGGGATGTGATTATAAAATTATATAGAAAACAACTTGGTGATAAATCATTTCCTAAATTGTTTGATTATCAAAAAGATTTTGTGGATTACGTAATAGGAAAGTCCTTTTTTACAGATGCCAATACCCATTTAACTTATCTTGGATCTTTCGTAAGTGATGTTATAATAAATCAAATTGGAGGTGAGGCGGGTAGGCTTTGTGGTGGCATTAGAGATGACAATAAGTTAGAGGTAATTGAAAAAATGAAATATCTTATGGATGATTTCATCTCTAAATGTACAGAGTTAGAACAATGCGAGTCACTAAAGGGTTATACAATAGAAGACTTTAAAAAGTATTCAGAGTCTGTTTTTAATAATTTGCTAGATAGACTGGAGCAATTATCTCCAGATGCTAGTTTTAGGGAAAAAACTGAAAAATTAGTGTTTGATTTGCTAAATACCAAAAATACAGTTATTCCATTTACGGGTATTGTGTTTACTGGTTATGGAGATGAAGAAATATACCCAAGCTTAATGACAATTAATGTATCTCTAGTAGTAGAAGGGAGGTTAAGGTATTATGAAGATGAGTCAAAAATAGTAAATATAGCAGATGATAATAATTCTGCTGTCATGCCATTTGCGCAGACAGATGTAATGAATACTGTGTTAACTGGGGTTGATCCTCACTTGGAAGATATTTTTGCAACCAATTTAAAAAAAACAATTTTGAAATATGGGGAAATTATAGCAAACTTACTAGAACCGACAAATAAAGTGATGGCGGATTCTATTCGTGATTTGGATATATCTCCTTTGATAAGTGAATTTACAAATTCAAATCAAGAGATAAAGAAGAAAGAATATATCATTCCCCTTGTTAGAGCAATTGCTTCTTTGGAAAAAGAAGATTTAATAGATGTTGCAGAGAGCCTGATTTCTTTGACATCCTTGAAAAGACGAATGACATTTGCAGAAGAGAGTGTCGGTGGGCCTGTTGATGTTGCAGTCATATCTAAAGGTGATGGATTTATCTGGATAAAACGTAAACATTATTTTGATCCGAGTCTAAATAATCATTTTTTTACTAATTATTTTAAGTGATCAAGTTATGAAAACATTCACTATAGGAAAAGATTGTTTATTTAATGTAGATAATGTAAACCATGTGGATCATGGTATGAATGAGTTGAATACCTACATAAAAGTAAAACAACAACAGAATGATAAAACATCTTTTGAGGATGGTATGAGTTTCGATGAAATTACGGAAATAGCATCGAATAGAATCGCAAATATTATTAAAGAGCAATTAGATACACACGTACAACGAGAAATAGGACATTTAACACTATAATATATCTTTATTAAATGCGTATGACGGTTAAGGTAAGCCAGCAGAGTTAATTTTTTGCTGGCCTTTTAGGGATAATCCCCTGTATCGCCACTGATTTATTTAGAAAGTTATTATCTATGATGTATGCATCCATTCGATCGGCTGAAAACGGTAGTAATAACTGCTCTATGTCTGAATTCCCTAGCTTTGGATCAAGCCACTTTTCTTCATCTTCTTGGCTTAATATAGCTGGCATCCGGTGTTTTGTATTGTGAATATAGTCGGTAAGAGGATTGGCCTCAGTCGTTATGATCGAAAACGTATTGACAACTTCCCCCGGTTACTTTATCCAGCCATTAAAATCTCCTATGACAAAGATAGAGATTGTATATGTTAAGCCAAAGACTGAATACGTTAAAAACATAGTTTAGTTACCTATATATAATAATGTATATAGATGATATTTCCACTTTAATTTGTATCAAAAAAGCACTATATTTGCACCGTAAAAAAAAGGATGCCCCAATAATTATATCGTTGATATTTTTACGAATGTTTTACAATAAGAATATGGGTGTCTTTTAATTGCTTGAAAATTAATTCGATATATAGAATAAATGAAGAATATCCGCAATTTCTGTATTATTGCTCATATTGACCATGGTAAGAGTACTTTGGCTGACCGTTTGCTTGAATATACCAAGACAGTCGAAGGCAAAGACTTACAAGCGCAGGTCCTCGATGATATGGATCTGGAACGTGAACGAGGCATTACGATCAAGAGTCATGCCATCCAGATGAAATATAATTATAAAGGTGAAGAATATATCCTGAATTTGATTGATACTCCGGGACACGTAGACTTTTCATATGAAGTTTCCCGCTCTATTGCAGCATGTGAAGGTGCTCTCCTCATTATCGATGCCGCTCAGGGAATCCAGGCACAGACTATATCCAATCTGTATATGGCGATCGAGAACGACCTGGAGATTATACCGGTAATGAATAAGATCGACCTTCCCAGCGCCATGCCGGATGAAGTGGAAGATCAGATCGTCGAACTGCTGGGCTGCCCTCGTGAAGATATTATCCGGGCAAGCGGTAAGACGGGTGAAGGAGTTTTTGAAATACTTGATGCAATCATTGAAAAGGTCCCTGCTCCGAAGGGAGATCCTGACGCACCGCTTCAGTGCCTTATCTTTGACTCTGTATTTAATTCGTTCCGTGGTATCATTGCCTATTTTAAAGTAGTGAACGGTGTGATCCGCAAAGGAGACCATGTGAAGTTCATTGCGACAGGAAAAGAATATGATGCGGATGAAGTCGGTATATTAAAACTGGATATGTCTCCACGTAGTGAGATCCGGACCGGCGATGTCGGTTATATCATTTCCGGGATCAAGACTTCCCGTGAAGTTCGGGTAGGGGATACGATCACTCATGTAGCCCGTCCGGCAAAAGAAGCTATCGCTGGTTTTGAAGAGGTGAAACCGATGGTATTTGCCGGTGTTTATCCAATAGACAGTGAAGATTTTGAGAATTTGCGTGCTTCGTTGGAGAAGTTGCAATTGAACGATGCTTCCCTGACATTCCAGCCGGAAAGTTCGGCCGCTTTGGGATTTGGTTTCCGTTGTGGTTTCCTTGGATTGTTGCATATGGAGATCGTGCAGGAACGTTTGGATCGTGAGTTCAATATGGATGTGATCACGACGGTGCCTAACGTATCGTATAAAGTATATGATAAAAAGGGAAATTGCATGGAAGTGCACAATCCGAGCGGTTTGCCGGAACCAACCTTGATCGATCATATTGACGAACCGTATATCCGTGCATCTGTCATAACCAATACGACTTTTATTGGTCCGATCATGACACTTTGTCTGGGTAAGCGTGGTATTTTGCTGAAACAGGAATATATTTCAGGTGATCGTGTAGAGATCCATTACGATATGCCTTTAGGTGAGATTGTGATCGACTTTTATGATAAATTGAAAAGTATCTCTAAAGGATATGCTTCTTTCGATTATCATATCCATGATTTCCGTCCGAGTAAACTGGTGAAGCTGGATATCCTGTTGAACGGTGAGCCTGTGGATGCTTTGTCGACTTTGACACATGTGGATAACAGTGTGACATTCGGCCGTCGTATGTGCGAGAAACTGAAAGAACTGATACCGCGTCAGCAGTTTGATATTGCTATTCAGGCAGCTATCGGTGCGAAGATCATTGCCCGTGAAACAATCAAGGCTGTGCGTAAGGATGTAACGGCTAAATGTTATGGTGGTGATATTTCACGTAAGCGTAAATTGCTGGAAAAACAGAAGGAAGGTAAGAAACGAATGAAACAGATCGGAACAGTGGAAGTTCCTCAGAAAGCTTTCCTGGCCGTATTAAAGTTAGACTAAATATTCCTTCATAAGCGGTTTGCATAAACGAAGCGATTAATAATCAAAGTATACAAGGTGATGTTGTCTGTTTAGGACGGCATCACCTTTTTATATGATATGACTCTCTTACCTTTTAGAGGAAACACTGCATATTTTAACTTGTCAGATTATATGTAATTAATGATAAGGCTTGTACAATCTGACTGTTCGACCTGGGTGAAACATAAAGTCGGCCTGGGTCGAACTTGTATTTGACCTTGGTCGAATATGAGTTTCACCAAGGTCAAACGTTTAAAATATTATGACTGATGATATAAGAGGTAGTGTCTTTTTACATAAGAAACTACATATAAAAAACTAAATATCTTTAGGCGGAGATATCTTTTTATAGAATGTTGTACTATTCAGGTAACTGCTCCTGATTTTTTACCAGACTTATACCACCATCTTCCAATGTGATAAGATGTTGTTTGTATAGAGCACCGACGGCCTGTTTAAAACTCTTTTTACTACATTGAAAAAGTGACTGAATGACTTCCGGATCACTTTTGTCATGGACAGCGATAAACCCTCCCTGACTTTTTAAGGATTCGAGAATGGTTCCTGCCAACCCTTCTATTTTCTGATATCCCTGTGGCGTGAGGCTTACATCGATCTTTTCATCTTCCCTGACTTCTTTGATATAGCCTTTGATCTCTTCACCTTTTTCCAGACGGCGGAAGACTTCATTATAATATAGCAATCCCCAGTGTAGGTTGTTTATAATGACTTTGTAACCGATCTCTGTTTCATCGGCCACTAACAGATCGACTTCCTGATTGGGTGTATATTCGGGCATGACATTGTCCAGGTACTTGTCAATACGCGCAGAAGCAACGATCCGTCCTGTGATATGATCGAGATGGACATACACCAGATACCACTTACCTTCGCGCATCGGCATTTTTTGTTCCTTGAAAGGAACCAGCAGATCTTTCATTAATCCCCATTCCAGAAATGCTCCCGTGTTATTTACCGATTTGACTTCCATAAACTTAAACTCACCGACAATAGCCAACGGATGAGTTGTAGTTGCTATGAGTCTGCCTTCATTATCATGATAAATAAAAACTTCCACCTCATCTCCCGGTTTCACGTTTTTAGGAACATATCGGGCCGGAAGAAGTATCTCTTTCCCATTGCCCCCATCCAGGTAAACCCCGAAATCCAGGTCTTTTACTATTTTAAGTGTGTTGTATTTTCCTACTTCTAACATAACATTTTTGTTTTGAGACAAAAGTACATGATAATTCAAGATAGAGGGATAAAATCTCTTATATTTTTACTTTATCATGCAGCAATATATTAATAAATGCATCGTTATAAATGTAACTTGGACTAGAAGAACACATTTATGTGGTTTGGGGTTGAACTAAAAGTCGTATATTTGCAACTTATTTGAAGAAAAACAAAATTATGAGATTGAAATTAGCTTCGGCAGTGTTGTTTATTATCTTAATGGGAGCTTGTTCTGTTCCTAAAGATATTACTTATTTTCAAAAGGGGAATGATATAACAGTGGACGATATAACTCGTATGAAGAATTATATCGACCCAATGATTAAAGTAGGTGATGTTTTAACGATTGCAGTGTCATCGACAGATCCATTAGCTGTTGCCCCCTTTAATTTGCCTTTGGTTTCTTTCGTGAAGGAAGGGGGAATTGTATCTAGTTCATCTAATGGAAGTAATTCTGCAGGAACAAAGGATATTGGAGCATCGCAAGCAATGCAAACATATACAGTTAATGCTTTAGGATATATAAATTTTCCGGTATTAGGCGAATTAAAAATATCGGAAATGCGTAAACAGGAAGTAATTCAGTTAATACAAGACAGAATACGTAAGTATGTGAAAGATCCGATTGTTAATTTGAATATTATAAACTATAAGGTAACGGTATTAGGAGAGGTCACCAGACCGGGTAGTTATTCCGTTGGAACTGATCGTGTATCTATTTTGGATGCATTAGGATTTGCTGGTGATTTGACAATTTTTGGTGATCGTAAGAATGTAAAGGTGATTCGGGATATAAATGGTGTTAAACAGATTATAGTATTTGATTTAACAGAAAGTGATTTTTTGATGGATCCTGATTTCTATTTACAACAAAATGATGTTGTGTATGTTGAACCTAATGATAAGAGGAAGAAGAACTCTCGATATAGCCAAACAGAACAATTTACTCTTTCAGTAGTGACCGCTATTGTTAGTGTTTGTTCTACTGTAACTAGTATTATCCTTGCAATAACTAAATAAAAACGAATCGATCTATGGAAAAAGCAGAAATGAAAGAGGCTCCATTGAGTTTGTTTAAAGGGTTGAAAGAAATTATGCAGTATTGGAAATGGTTTCTGATATCTGTAGTAGTTTGTTTATTTTTGTCAGTTTTATATGTTTATATGACTCAACCGGTTTATCAAGTCGATGCAAATGTGTTGATAAAAAATGAATCGGATAAAGGGGGAGGCGCTGGAATGGCTATGTCTTCAATGTTGCAAGGCTTTTCTTTCGGTAGTTCGTTGACTATGGGAGGTGGTTCTGTTGATGATGAGTTATTGCTAATTAATTCTTATACCTTGATTCGTAAATCTGTTGCTGATTTAAATTTGAATACGATTTATACTTCAGGTAGTTTTTTCTCAAAAAAAGATTATTTTGGAGATTCTCCGTTTTTAATAATGCCAAAGGATAGTCTTTTGCCTGAAACATTCTCCAGCGCTTTAGTTTTTAAATTGAATGTAGAACGTGATGGAACGGTGAAAGTTAAAGCAAAAGAAGGTTGGTCATCTGTCGGTGAAGTGTCAGGTAAAACTTTTCCTTTGACTTTATCCGTTGAAGATTATGGAGATTTCCTTATAACAAAGACGCCTTACTTTGAGAAAAATCCTGTGGAATCAATGAAAATAGTTTTTCTGGGATATAATTTGACAACTGAGTCGATTATGAAAAACTTAGTTGTTTCTATAAAGGAGAAAAAGGCTAATGGTATAAATTTGACGGTAGAAGAAACAAATATAAATAGAGGAAAAGCTCTTTTAAATACTATTATCAGAAAGTATAATGAAGAGGGTTTGCAAGATAAAAATACATCGGCATTACGCTCAGTTGATTTTTTTGATCAGCGTATAGCTCTTAATGAAAGAGAGTTAGAACAAATCGAGAAACGTTTGGAAGCTTTTAAGAAAGATAATAATTTGACAGATCTGGAAACAGAAGCTGAAATTATGTTGACAAAAAATGGTGATTTTAAAGAAAAATTGATTGATTCGGAAATTCAATATGCAACAGTAAGTTTAATAGAGGACTTTTTGAAGGATCCGGAAAATAAATTTGCTTTGGCTCCATTTAATTTGGGCATTACCGAAAAGACTGCTGCGGAAGGATTGCAACAATATAATGATTTTTTATTAGCTCGTAAAAGATTATTGAATACGACAACGGAAGATAATCCCAATGTTCAATTGTTAACTGAACAAATAGAGATTATGCGTAATAATGTATTGGAAACATTTAAGAGCATTAAGGCTGGTTTTAATTTTGCACGGCAGGATTTGACGAAGCAGGAGCAGGATTTTATTTCCCGCATTAAGAAAATGCCTACCCAAGAAAGAGAATTCCTTGATATAAAACGTCAACAAATGATTAAGTCGGAGTTATATTTGTATTTGTTGCAGCAAAAAGAAGAAGCAGGTATGAAATTAGCAACTTCAATGGAAAAGGCTAAGGTTATAGATTCGGCTTATAGTCTTAGTAAGCCACTTAAACCCAATAAATTATTTGTTTTCTCGATAGCTTTGATTATGGCTATATTTGTTCCGACTGTTATATTGATAATGAAAAGTCTTATGAAAGATATTTAATTGTTTCAGAAGGAGTAGAGTGATGAATAATGAGAAAATACTTTTCTTACTTGGAAAAATCGATTATTTGATTCTTGTTTTGGGGTTATTTTTGATAGTCGTATTAGGATATAGGAATCAATTAATTTCATTCGGAGTTCCATTAGTAGTGTCTGCATACTTTATAGGAAAAAACTTATTAGTTTTGAAGGATTTAAAAGTCCTTATTCCTCTTAGTTTACTATTGGTAATAGGAACGCGAATAGGAAAAGGTTATTTTCTGATCAATATATTGCGTGATTATGCTTATTTTTTATCTCCAATTACAGCTTTTATTATGGGGTATTTCATGCAAAAATATATGTCTTTAAGTAAATTCATGTTATTGATTGTTTTTTTTGGAACATTATATTCCTTGATTTACTTTTTGCAAATTACATTTATTTTTGATACTCTGTTTGTCGCGGATGCTGAGGATACTAGATATTCAGTCGGTACAGGGCTTCCTGCTCCTATTTTGGCTTTGGTTTTTATTGTTTTGGGTAAAAAATATTTGAAAGAATTTAAGATAAGTTCATTGTATTGGTTTCTTTTTGTTTTAGTCAATCTATTAGCTTTTTACTATTTTGCTTCACGTGTTTATTATTTGACATTGTTATTATATTTTATCCCGCTACTTTATAATTGGCTTATCCGAAAATATAAAAAGATTGGTGTTTATATGTTTGGAATGGTCATAATGATTATAGTCACAGTTATAGTAATATTGTTGAGTGGGGATAATTTCCTGGCTGAAAAAATGCGTAATTCTTTGACAGAAATGTTTATCCAGTCATTTGATGATTACGATTCTGTGATTCATAATTGGCGTGCATATGAACTGTTTGAAGCTATTAAAGCTTTTATGAATGGAGGTTTATTGGATAAGTTTTTGGGTTATGGTTTTGGTAAAACCATTTATTTGGAATTTGAACTGATTATGCCGTTATTAACGATAAGTGAAATCCCTATTTTTCATAATGGATTTGCTTATCTACTTATCAAAACAGGGCTCTTGGGACTCGCATTAGAATTATTTTTTAGCGCGTTTTTATTTTATAAGGGATATATCTATTCAAAAGGTAGAGATGATCTGAAATTTCAATTTTATATCTTAGTTTCTTCTATATTATCTTTTAATTTTTCATTATTAGTAGTGAATGGCTTTTTCTCTGGAGAATCTTGTTGTTTATTGATATTGAGTGGCTTTATTTATTCTTTGTTAAAAGATGAAAATCAGAAGGAGATGTTGCTATGAAAAAAATCAGTATAATTATAGCTACTTTTAATGCAGCAGAGACCCTGAGTGATTGTCTTGATGGTATACGTGTACAAAAGAAACATGATATCGAATTGTTGATTATAGATGGAGGATCGTCCGATTCAACAGGAGAAATAGTATCTCGAAATAAGGATATTGTGGATTTTTATATTAGTGAACCTGATAAAGGACTTTACCACGCATGGAATAAAGGTATTTGTAAAGCACGTGGTGAATGGATTTTGTTCTTAGGTGCAGATGATTTTTTGTTGCCTTCTACGTTAGATAGATATAGATCTTTCCTTGATGAAAATGTATTTATATGTGAATATATATCAGCCCGAGCTTATTATGTGGATGAGAATGACAAGCTTATTAAAATAATAGGAGAAAAATGGAATTGGAATGCTTTTAAGAACCGCATGACAGTTTCTCATGTAGCTTCTTTACATAAAAGATCTTTATTTGATGAAATAGGACTTTTTAATCTGGATTTTAAAATATGTGCAGATTATGAATTTTTAATGAGAAAAGAAGATCAGTTGAAAGCTCTTTTTATAGATGAAGTTGTAGTTAAAATGAAATCAGGAGGGGTTAGTTTAAGTAAAAAAGCAGTGAGGGAGACTTGTATAATAGTAAATATGCATACTAAAAAGAAATACTTGAATAGATGTATTTTTGCTTTGGGTTAGTTTAAGTAAAAAAGCA
>OGIE01004481.1_pt1 | contig 13152 bp, 10 predicted proteins | sample 1571581 | NCBI WGS metagenome assembly OGIE01 (sample SAMEA2582021, study PRJEB24529) | metagenome | biome: Human gut stool | place: China | collected 2011
GTACTTTGAGGTTGCTTGTAAGGATAATCGACAAGATCAGAATGACTGCCATGACTACCCATGTGATCACTACCGATTCCGCAATATCCAGCTGTACTCCGCCGATCAGTGGAAGACCTGCCGGAAGCTTGATCGAAAACGCCGTATCACAGTTCAGTTCTTTGAGCAGTTCTGATGCCAATTCCTCCATAATACCACTTCCTTTCCGTAAACATCCCTGAAGGAGTTTCCGCTCCCTCATGGTCGTTGCTATTTTACTCCTATTTATAAAAAAGTGTAAGATACATTTTTGCTAATTTGTCCTATGCAAAAATCAAAAGTTATGGCATATATTAACTATAAAAAAATGAGGTATCAGAAAATTATATGACAAAATTAGTCATTTTGGGGCGCAAGTCCAAAACAGGAAATTATGAAGCCTTTTTCCGTGCACTTCCCACGCAGATCGTGACTACTCTGGTTCCCGGAGAGGTCATTTCCTGCGACGCTCTGATCCTGCCGGGCGGCGGAGATATCACTCCTGCTTTTTTCGGTGAAAAAAACAAAGGTTCCCGCACTGTTGACACCGAACTGGACATCCTGCAATTCCAGGCTCTCGACATAGCGATTGCCGCCGGAATCCCTGTCATCGGGATCTGCAAGGGCATGCAGGTCATCAATGTTGCCTTCGGCGGTACGATCACACAGGATATGCCCGAAGACTGCCTGCACAGTTCCCCTTCCGGCGATGTGTTTCATGATACTATTATGGTAGATGACTCCCGTCTTTTCAAGTATTTTCCTGCCAAAATGCGCGTCAACAGTGCTCATCACCAACGGATCGGCCGCTTAGGTCAGCACCTTAAGATCATCCAGGTCTGCCCTGACGATGGCTGCCCCGAAGCTTTGGAGCATGACGAGCTGCCGATCCTTGGGTTACAGTGGCATCCGGAGAGGCTGCCGGATCCGGCCGGACTTCCTCTGCTTTCCCTGCTCGCTTCGTATTTTTAAATCTGTGTCGTGTTTTTTTGGTGGCGATCAGTTCTTCCTTCACCTTGCACCTGGCTATCTCAAACAGCGAACGAATGATCCCACGCAGCATCTCGGCTGTCTGATCGTCCACTTCCTTCAATGCGGTAACTACCGCATTCATACTCTTTTTCCAATCTGCGGTAAAGGTGATCAGATCGTCCGCCTGTGATGCGGAGATTACCTGATAAAGTGTGTCTACAAAGGTACGGACCTGCTCCTCGTTCAGGGACAGGATCCATTCATTCAGAGCCTCGTTCATGATCTTCTGGCTCTCATAGATATCGCCTACATCCACGAAATGATCATCCTTCACCAGCCAGGAGAAAGGATCATGCTGCAGCAGACCGTGGTTTTTACTCTCCACTACGCGATAATGAATATCCCGCTCGAAGATCATCCCGATCATAGAAGAATGCGGAAGCAGCTTTACCACCTTGTCTTCTATCGCATTGTAATGACATTCCTTCAGCACCTCCGGCCGGAATCCCGGTCCGTCCAGACTGTATATCTTTTGGATCCGCTTCCGTACAAAGGGCGCACATTTCATGGCACTGTACACCGCCAGGTTGCCGCCCTTGGAATGTCCTCCGATGTAAAAGGGCTGATGCAGCCATCCGGTGACCATATTTACATATTTGACACTGTATTCCTGCCCCGGTACCGGATTCAGGAATGCCATATTAAAGTCTTCCTTCCACCCCACAATAGTCTCATCCGTGCCGCGGAATGCCAAAAACAGCGTTCCGTCATCCAGGATAAAGGTAATCGCAGAGAACTGGGTCTCCCACTCCTTTTCCACCAGGTTAATATAACAATTCAGCTTCATATTCCGGAAGCGTCTGCCGCTAAGCAGCCCTTCAAACAGTGCCCGGTTCTCCTTTTCAAAACGCACATCTCCGAACAGCTGCTCCACATCCGCCCGTTTGGCGATCTCCTGCAGCGTCACAGAAGGACCGTTGTGACGTACGTCACTGACCATTCCGTCGAACTTCAGATAAGAGAGCTGGCATAAGGCCAGACTGTCCACATCATTCAGAGGTTTTTCGTGAAATGGAATATCTCCGTATTTTTTTAAATATTCTATGACTGTTCCCGCCATATACCGCTCCTTTCCGCGAGGAACTTTCCTTGCGTATTTTTCCGGATTGTGTTACGTTTTATACTGTCAGTAGAAAACATTAAGAAGGTGATCTGCCATGTCCACGAATCATTCCAAACAATTTTCCAGAGATTGCATGGTGCAGGCTTTGATACAGCTGCTTCAGACAAAATCTCTGTCCAATATTACCATCTCAGAGCTGACCGAGCGGGCCGGAGTCTCCCGTATGACTTATTACCGCAATTACAACTCCATGGACGAAATCTTCATCAGTTATCTGAAGGATCTGGTAGATGCCTACCGTCAGGATGTCGCTGGCTGGCCGGATAAAGGCAATTATAACGACTACCGCAATATGCTGCACTGCTATGAATACTTTGATCATTACAGAGAATTCATTGCCTGTCTGGTAAAAACAGGTCTGGGGCATCTGCTGCTGCAGGCCCTGGACAATTATATCCTCGATACCTATTATACGGAAGATAAAGGCCGGGATTTCTATTACACACTTCGTGCGTTCTCCGGTTCCCTCTATAATATCTACGTCACCTGGATCATGGAAAATTCCAAGGAATCCGCTGAAGAGATCGTATCCATTATCTGTAAGATCTATTCCTGATCATTAAACAATCATCAAAGGACTGCGCAAAAATACGCAGTCCCTTTTATTTTTCTTATCTCTGATCCAACGGAACATATTCCAGTTCCTGCATCACGCTCTTATAAGCGGGACGGATGATCTTATCCATGTTGATCAATTCTTCAATACGATGTGCACTCCATCCGACGATTCTTGCAATGGCAAAAATCGGTGTATATAACTCCAGCGGGATCTCCAGCATGCTGTATACGAATCCGCTGTAGAAATCCACATTGGCGCTGACGCCCTTATAGATCCTGGACTTCTGGGAGATGACCTCCGGTGCCATCCGTTCGATCATGGAATACAATGCGAAATCCTTGTCTCTGCCCTTGGCTACTGCCAGCTTCTCCACGAAGCTCTTAAATACCTGGGCTCTGGGGTCGGACAGAGAGTAGACAGCATGACCCATACCATAGATCAGTCCCTTGCCGTCAAAGGCTTCCTTATTCAAAATCTTGTTCAGATAAACTCTTACCGCATCCTCATCAGTCCAGTCGGACACATGGGCTTCGATATCCCGCATCATCTCTACGACCTTGATATTGGCACCACCGTGCTTGGGTCCCTTCAGAGAAGAAAGCGCTGCTGCCACTACGGAATAAGTGTCGGATCCGGAAGAGGTTACGACTCTGGTAGTGAAGGTGGAGTTGTTACCGCCGCCGTGCTCCATATGCAGCACCAGTGCGGTATCCAGTACTTTGGCCTCCAGTTCGGTATATTGTTTGTCGGGACGAAGCATCATCAGCAGATTCTCTGCTGTGGAAAGCTTCTTCTGCGGACGATGTATGTACATACTCTCATCATTGGAATAGTGATTATATGCATGGTAGCCGTAGACTGCCAGCATAGGGAACACAGCGATCAGTCCCAGACATTGTCTTAATACATTTTCAATGGAAGTATCGCTGCAATTATTATCATAGGAAGCCAGTGTCAGAACACTCCTGGTCAGGGAATTCATGATGTCACTGCTGGGAGCTTTCATGATGACATCTCTGGTGAAGTTGGTAGGCAAAGTTCTGCTGGATGCCAGAATATCGTTAAAATGCTTCAGTTCGTCACGATTCGGCAGCTTACCGAACAAAAGTAAATAAGCCACTTCTTCGAATCCGAAATGATCCCCGCGGAATCCGTTGACCAGTTCGATACAGTCATAACCGCGATACCACAGCTTACCTTCACAGGGTATCTTTTTGCCATCCTCCATTTTGAAGGATTCGATCCGGGAGATATTGGTAAGGCCTGCGACTACGCCGTTACCGTTCTTATCACGCAACCCCCTCTGCACGCCATACTCATCGAACATCTGGGGTTCCAATCTATCTGCCGCTCTGCACAGGCCGGCATGTTCCAACATATACTCTGCGTTTTTCTTCATCCAAATACCTTCCTTTCCCTCACATTTCTATATACCTACTTATCATAACTTTTCAGAAACTACCCTGTCAATTAAGAAAGTATAAAATATTCTTTGTATTCTCTTTGATCTTCTCAGACAGCTCAGCATATTTAATGAGTTCTTCCTCTGTGAAGCCGGCGAATCTGGCAGCATCATAATCCCTCTGTGCCATCTCCAGTTCTTTCATAACGGCATCTGCTGCCGGAAGAATCGTCACGGCGATCCTGCCTCCCCGTCCCTTCCGCTTCGTTTCTGCCATCTCCGCTGCTTTCATTTTATTTTTTCCGGTCGTCTTATCTTTTTTGGATGGCTTGGGTTCCTTCACCTCTTCTACTTTCAGGAATCCCTTCATGGTCAGTCGCTGCAATCCGCTGGTCAGATTCGTCCGGGTGATTCCGGCGAAATCCGCCAGTTCCCGTCTGCTGTCCCATTCGTGCTTTTCACACAGACACAAAAGCAGACACACATCCATGACCTTCAGATCTCCTTTTAACGCCACCGGCTCCAGATAATGTTCTAATAACTTTCTCTTACGGTAATCCTCTCCTGCAGGTCCTTCCGCCTGTAAGATCTCTGTATTGACAAAGACTCTCTCGTCTCCCAGCTTCTTGGAACCGGGCAGGATCGAAGGCGGAACGGTGCCGTCCCCCGCAGCATCGATAAAAAAACGGTATACCTGCAGACGGTTCTTCTCATAATCTTCCTCTTCCAGAACATGTTTGTAGAAGTTATTGTAGTACTCAAATACATTCAGCTTCATCTTCACAGTCTTCGAGATATTAATGCCCTGACTGGCAAGAGAGCCTTTCCTCTTCACATAATAATAAATGGGCGCATGCAGGGCATAGAATACTTTCGCATAGCGGATATATTCCAGATTGAACATAAAATCCTCACACCAGCTGATATCCGTATCCATGCGTAGCTTATGCTCTTCCACAATATCCCTGCGGTACAGCTTGTTCCACAACACACCGTAATAAAAATCCGCCGGATTCTCCATCATATGTGCTGCGAACTCTTCTCTGGTGAGCACGCCCTCCTCTTCGATGTCTCCCTTGGGGGACAGACGCTCTCCCACCACGCGGTAAAAGTCAGAAATGACCATGTCACAGCCGTACTCCTCCGCTGCCCGCACGAACAGTCTGGTGGCATCCGGTGTGATCCAGTCGTCACTGTCGAGGAACTGCAGATATTTTCCCCGGGCACGGTCAAGCGCCCGGTTTCTGCTGTCAGAGACTCCGGTGTTCTCCTTTTGGATCACAATGACTCTGGGATCTCTGTCTCCGTACTCTTCACAAATATCGCCGGAAGCATCCGTACTGCCATCATTGACCAGCAGCAGTTCATAATCCGTATATTCCTGGTTCAAAATGCTGTCGACACAGCGTCGTAAATATTGTTCCGCATTGTATATCGGAACAATGATGCTTACCATTGGCCGCATAAGTTCATCCTCTCCAAAAATTACTTCATAAACGATTTCTTCGCTTTTCAAGCTTACGAAATCGTGATCAGTTCATAGTCTCTGCTGCCGATGCCGATCTTCTCCGCATGCTCCAGGCAGGTCTTGTACTCCGCATTGGGAGTGGTATTTTCAAAATGATCATGGTGATCGCAAAAGCCTTCTTTTGCCATAGCATCCGCCAGCTGGCTGTTCGGCAGCGGTGTCTGCTTCAGGCAGGCATCCACGCAGGCCTGATCCAGCGCCAGTGGATCAAAGGATGCAAACATACCGATATTAGGCAGAATAGGAGCATCGTTCTCGCAGTGGCAGTCACAGTTTGGAGACACATCCACTACCAGAGAAATATGGAAATTCGGTCTGCCGTCCACGACAGCCTTCGCATATTCTGCCATACGGCAGTTGAAATCCTTCGTCGCCGCAGCATCGCCGCTGTGGATCGCATCAAAATTGCAAGCACCAATGCAGCGTCCGCAGCCCAGACATTTTTCATGATCAATGTGCATCTTATGTGTGGTCTCATCATATACCAGTCCATCATTGGCACATTCCTTCATGCAGCGCTTACAGCCCCGGCACAGACTCTCGTCGATCTCCGGCTTGCCCTGCGCATGCTGCTCCATTTTGCCCGCTCTGGAGCCGCAGCCCATACCGATGTTTTTAATAGCACCGCCAAACCCCGCCGTCTCATGTCCTTTGAAATGATTCAGGGAAATAAACACATCCGCATCCATGATGGCACGACCGATCTTCGCATTCTTCACATATTCGCCGCCTTCTACCGGTACCTCGATGTCATCCGTTCCCTTGAGTCCATCGCCAATGATCACGGGACATCCCACCGTCAGTGGCGTGAAACCATTCTCCCAGGCACAGTACATATGCTCGATGGCATTCTTACGGCTGCCGGGGTACAGGGTGTTGCAGTCGGTCAGAAAAGGCACACCGCCCAGCTCCTTTACCACATCCGCTACCGCTTTCGCATAATTCGGACGTAAGAAGCCCAGGTTGCCCAGCTCTCCGAAGTGCAGCTTGATGGCAACAAATTTGTGATCCATATCCATATTCTGAATCCCCGCCGCCTTCATCAGACGCTTTAACTTACTGGGAAGCCCCTCTCCCAGACGGGTCCTGAAATCTGTAAAATATACCTTTGATTTTTCCATTGTTTTATCCTCCGTGCAAAAAAGATACTACGATTATAACATATCTTTTCCGCTTTTTGAGAATTTTTTTGCATTCTCCACGAAGCGCTCCGCGAACTCCGGGCAGGATGGATAATAGAGGTGGGGAAAACCGTACCAGTGACTCTCTCCCACGTGGATACAGGGATAATTTCGTCCGGTGGCGGGTTTGGTAGCGATGCAGTCTGCGCCGTTGTCTTCACTGTCATAATAGTGGAATTCGTGGGCACGGATACGGCTGCCACGAGGCATAAAATGTCCGCTGTTCTCTTCCAGTTCAATGTATCCGAAGCGCACCAAATGTCCGGTGTCGAAGCATTTACCGGGCAGGACTCCCGCCATGGGATAGGAATGTCCTTCCCGGTCCGCCAGGGTCGTATGCAGGTATAGAAAACCGCCGCACTCTGCCACCGTGGGCAGGCCGTCTGTGACTGCCTTCCGGATCGCTGTGCGCATGGCATCATTCTCGCTTAACTGTCCGGCATACAGTTCCGGATATCCACCGCCCAGTAACAATCCGTGAATGTTTTCCGGTAAGTTTCTGTCATGCAGCGGGGAAAAATACACCGGTTCCGCGCCCGCCTGTTCCAGCAGACGCAGGTTCTCTTCGTAATAAAAACAAAAGGCTTCGTCCCGGGCTACAGCAATTCGTGGGTGCATTGCTTCGTCATTTTCCACAGAGTCCGTTTTTTCTGCTGCGTTGTCACTTATTTTTTCCCCCGGTTCGGAATCTTCCACTACCGTCTCTTCCTCCAACGGCTCCGCTTCCTCTGCGATCTGCAACAGTTTTGAAATGTCTGCGGTCTCCCGTAATCTCTCTGCTGTCATACGGATCTGTCCCTGCAGGTCTTCCAGTTCTCCCGGCATGCACAGACCTAAATGTCTGCTGGCGATCTGCAGGTCCTTATTTTCCGGAAAATACCCCAGTACCGCAATGCACAGTTCATCTTCTGCCAAGGGCTTCAGTATCTCATAATAGGCTGCGGACATCCGGTTGAAGATCACGCCACGGATCAGATGTGCCTTATCGTAAGCCAGGAATCCGGCAATCAGAGGGATCACCGATCTCCCCATGCCTTTTGCATCCACCACCAGCAGGATGGGGGTCTGCGTCACCTTTGCCAGATGATAGGAGGAGCCTTCCTCACGGATGCCGCCCAGCCCGTCATACAATCCCATAACACCTTCCATGACCACAAGCTCGTCTTCTCTGCGATCCTTCAAAAACAGCTTACGGGTGCCCTCTTCTCCGGTAAAAAAGGTATCCAGATTCCGAGAGGGCACCCCCAGCACCTGTCTGTGGAACATAGGATCAATATAATCCGGGCCGCATTTACAGGAAGAAATATCCTCACCGTTTTCTTTAAAAATCTGCAATAATCCACAGGTGATCGTAGTCTTGCCGCTGCCGCTCTTCGGTGCAGCGATCATGATGCGGCGTATCTTCTTTTTCTGTGCTCCGGTCATCTCTGTACTTCTCCATTCCTACCGTTTCCGGTCTCCACTGCGTTTTGTTTTGTTTTCTTCGCGTTATCCATAGGATCCGTTCCTGTCTCCCGGAACGTAAACGAGCAGATCCACACCGGATTTTCCGCCTGGGGCAGATGATAGCTTAAAAGCTTCTTCACCCGGCTTACCTGCATCTGCAGGATCTCCTCTTCCTCCATCGGAAAAGTATCCAGCACTTCCTTAAGTTCTGCAATGGTCTCCATGCTGATGGCATTGATCACAATACGCATATGGGGATTCTTCCGGTACAAGACCTGTAAAATATCCAGCAATCTGCCGCCGCTGCCGCCGATAAAGGCATGGGTCGGCACTGGTAATTCTTCCAGTCCTTCCGGTGCCGGGGCTTCAATGATCTGTATATTATCCATGTGAAAATGCTCTCTGTTCTTTCGAAGCAGTTCCACCGCCTCCGGCTTTCTCTCAATGGCATAGACCTGCACTCCTCCGGGCACCCCGGCGATCTCTATGGCAACGGATCCGGTGCCGCTGCCGATGTCATAGACCACGGCGTTTTGTGTCAGGTGTAGCTTGCAGATGCTGACCTCGCGGACTTCTTCTTTTGTCATTGGAGTTTTCGCATCCCGCAGAAAACAGGTATCGGCTCTTCCATGGGTCAGGCGTTCCGGTTGCCAGTGAGGATTGCGGATCAGGCAGGTATATAACCCTTCCTCCGTAATCTCCTCACACTGCCCCGGGGTCAGGATCCGGATGCTTTCCTCCGGATAGGACAGCTGATATCCTACGATCACTTCACAGTCTGTCAGTCCCGCTTCTGCAAGCAAATGTCCGATCTTGCGGATGTCCTCACTTCCTGAGGTCAGTAAAAATACCTTTTCATGGCTCTCCACCGTTGCCGAAAGCCGGTTCAGCTTCTTGCCGTGCATGCTCAAAATGGCCGCATCTTCATAACTTTCTCCCACTCGGGCCGCCAGTGTGGCCACGGAAGAAATTCCCGGCAGGATCCGTACTCCTGCGTTCAACGCTCCTGCGGCAACGGCTTCCTGCAATGCCACATATAGCTTCCTGCATCCGCTGTAGAATCCGGTATCCCCGGAAAAAAGGACCGTTACCCGAAGGGGATCTTTCTGTGCTGTAAGACCGTTTTTCTGTAATTGCTCCAGATACGGCAGAATCTGCTCCGTCATGTAGTAGGGTCTTTTTTCGATTTTGGCAGAATATCTTTCGATCATGCGCTCCGCACCCAGCAGGATATCTGCAGTTTCGATCGCATGCTGCACTTCTTGTGTCTGACCGTCTTTGCTGCCCATGCCGATTCCGGCGAGGCAGATCTCCATGCTGCCCTGCCCGGAGAGCTTACAGTCACAGAGCTGTTCCAGTTTTCCACAGATTTCCGCAAAAGAATACGTATCTACAGCCTTCTTGGCAGGCTGTATCACATACACCGGGATCCCCAGAATTTTCGCAGCTTCCAGTTTCTCCTGATACCCTCCGGTGCGTCCGCTGTTTTTCGTGACCATGTGATGGATATCGTATTGCTTCAGGATAGCAGCGTTCATCTCTGTGGAAAAAGGTCCCTGCAATGCCAGGATCTGTCTGCCTTTGATTCCCTGCTCCATGCACAGTTCCAGGCTCTCTCTGCCCGGAAGGATGCGCACATACAGGCGGTCATGGAGTCTTCCGGAGGCACAATACGTCGGCAGTTCCTTGCTCCCTGTGGTCAGCAGAATATTGCCCTCTGTATTCTCCAGCGCTTTGGCACAGTCAGCATTGCTTTCAAAATACCAGATACTTACGGCAGGATTCTCTGCTTCCGGAGTCTCCGAAATTTCCCGTTCCAGACGCAGGTAAATGAAAGACTGTGTTTTCACAGCGTCCCGTATGTTCTCTGTAACGACCTGGGCATAAGGGTGGGTGGCATCCACTACGATCTCATAACCCTCGTTACGCAGAAATTCTTCCATCTGCTGCCGGTCCATTCTGCCACGGTGAAGAGATACGAGTGGCTGCCCCTTTGTCCCTGCCGCCTCCGCATCCGTCTGTTCCCGCATCACGATCTCACCATATTCCGTTGCCACGCATACGGTATGCGCGATTCCGGCATCTGCCAGGATTTCCGACAGCCGCCGTCCTTCTGTGGTTCCCGCAAAAATTACTATTTTTTTCATCCTGCTCTCCTCCCAAAGAGAACTTAATGTATGTTGTTCTCCACATGATATCCGCGCTTTGTGATCAACTTGTCCCCCAGGATCTCCGTCTCCGAATTGCCGATAAATACCGTGGTGAACATATTGACTTCCCGGTTCCTTAATTCCCGCAGCGTACAGGTCACCGCCCGGGTGCCTTCTCTGCCGATGTTTTCCACATAGCCGCAGGGGCGCTCCCCTTCTATGGTTTCCAGTAAAATATCACAGGCTCTTTGCAGATAATCCTTTCGCCTGTGGCTGGAAGGGTTGTAAATTGCCATGGCAAAATCTCCCATTGCTGCCGCCCGCAGTCTCTTTTCGATCTTCTCCCAGGGAGTCAGCAGGTCGCTTAAGCTGATCACACAGAAATCATGGTTTAAGGGTGCTCCCAGTACCGCCGCCCCACTGCTTGCCGCTGTAATACCGGGGATCACGATCAGTTCCGTCTGGAGATGTTCTTCTCCAAGCTCATACATCAGCGATGCCAGACCGTAGATACCGGCGTCGCCGCTGCAGATCAATGCCACCCGCTTCCCGGCTTCCGCCTCCCTAAAACACAGTTCGCAGCGTTCTGTCTCCTGCCGCATAGGGGTGGTCAGCAGTTTTTTCCCTGCAAAACGTTCTCCCAATAATTTGACATATACGGTATAACCCACGATCACATCTGCCTGCTCCAGCGCAGCGATGGCTTCTCCTGTCATCATTTCTTCCCTGCCGGGACCTATTCCCACGATATAGATTCTGTTACTCATCCGTTTTGCCTCTTTCTATCCTTTTAAAGCCACATCCGAATCCGCTCTTTCCATGTTTTCTCTGCAACTGCCACGGTCATGCCATCCTGTGCCTGCTTGCCTAAGAAGATCCATCCGCCTGTCCCGGCTGCTTTCAGGGCGGCGCGCTCGCATACATTGTCCACGCCCACCTGTGTCTTCACGAACCCGGAACCGTGAAATTCTCCCGGCACTGCCTGTAATTCCTGTGCTGTATAAGTCCTAAATGGTATCCTGTATTTTTCACTGAATTCCAGCAGACATCTTTCCTCTTTTTTCACGTCAATAGAAGCCAATGCTGCGATCTGCTCTATGACAATGCCCTGTTCTTCCAGTATTTTTTTCAAAAATAGATCCAGCTTTGCGCTGTCCGTATCCTTCTTGCAGCCCACGCCCAGAATATATTTTTTCGGCTGCAGCAGTAGTTCTGCTGGCTCTTTTCGAAATGTTTCTTCCGTGTCGTCCGCAATCAGGACATCCACTTTTTCCACAGGAGGATACGCACACAGCCGGATCCCTGACGGAATGGTCTCATCCACTGCCAGATGCCCTGTCTGTACGGACATGGTAATTTCCTCGCCTGCCAGTACTTTTGCCGACACTTTGGCGATCCCCTCCCGATTGCAGATCCGCAGATCATTCCTTTTGGCAAAGATATCCACCGCAAAACTGTCATGTAAGTCTGTGGCTGTGGTGATCACCGGTACGGCACCCAATGCTCCCGCCAGACGGACCGCCAGTTCGTTGGCTCCACCCACATGTCCGGACAACAAGGGAATCACATACTTCCCCATCTCATCTGCCACCAGTACCGGACTGTCGTGCAGTTTATCCATGATCCAGGGGGCAATGGCACGGACCGCGATCCCACAGGCACCGATGAATATAAGTGCATGGCGGGCCGCCATCTGCTCTCCCGCCCACGCTGACAGGCTGTTCCTGACGCAGATTGTGTCTGCATCGCTGTCATCCACAGCCGGTACCGTCTTTTTTTCCAGTCGGGAGCATTTGGTATAGAGCGTGACCGCAGTTTCCCCATCCATGCTCTCCCGTATCCGCTCCGCCAGCTGTTGTCCTGTTTCCGTAAAGCTGATCACACTAATCTTCACGCCGCCCCTCCTGCGTTTCCTCTGCCTGTATGGCACAGCATTTTGCCTGACGGAATTCTGTGGTAAAATCCGCCGCATACAGCCTCGACTTCTGATAATTTCCATGGGTGATAACATCCCCCACCAGTACCAGTGCTGTCTTTTTGATGCCATGTTCTTCCGCTACCTGTGCCAGTGTCTCCACCGTACAGATATAAGCCTCTTCCTCCGGCCAGGTTGCCTTGTAGACAAGGGCTGCGGGGGTGTTCTTCGCATAACCGCCTGAGATCAGTCTGTGGCTCAGTTCCCGCAGCATTCCCGTGCTTAAATAGATCGCCATGGAAGCATGATGGGCTGCCAGACTTTCGATGCTCTCCTTCTGCGGCACTCCGGTCCGCCCTTCCATACGGGTGATGATCAGGGTCTGGGAAACACCGGGCAGGGTATATTCCAGATTTAACGATGCCGCCGCACCAAAGCAGGCACTGACTCCCGGACAGCTCTCATAAGGGATTCCCAGCTCGTCCAGTGCATCCATCTGCTCCCGCACCGCACCATAGATGCTGGGTTCTCCGGTGTGCAGACGCACCAGCATTTTCCCCTGCGCCTGTGCCTCCTGCATGAGCTTAAGCACTTCTTCTAAGGTCAGGTGCGCACTGTTATGGATCTCACAGTCTGCTCTGGCATATTCTAACAGCTCCGGGTTCACCAGCGATCCCGCATAGATGATGACATCCGCCTGTTGCAGCATGTGCATGCCCCGCACCGTGATCAGATCTGCTGCTCCGCTTCCTGCGCCAACAAAGTAAACCATTCCTCCGCCTCCTTACTTTTCGCCAA
>OGIE01004482.1_pt1 | contig 13151 bp, 8 predicted proteins | sample 1571581 | NCBI WGS metagenome assembly OGIE01 (sample SAMEA2582021, study PRJEB24529) | metagenome | biome: Human gut stool | place: China | collected 2011
GGAACAATAACATCTGCACGGTCAGTTTTCAGATTAAATTCTTCCATGCGCTGTTCAAGAGTTAGAACTTTTAACTTATCATACAGCTCCTGCAAAGAAGTGATTGGCAAACGTGATTGTTTCTTATCCTTTTTATCAGCAAGACGATAAAGTTTATTAATATTTCCACCCGAACCTATAATATTGACACCTTGAAAATCAGCAGTTAAACGAGTCAAGTCACTTTTCATCTGTTCCCAACTACCTTCTCTTACAGAATTGCTCAACATTCGGACGGTACCTATATTATATGATAGAGACTGTACCAACTCTCCGTTGATGAGAAAATTTATTTCCGTACTTCCCCCACCGACGTCTACATATATATAGTTTCCGGCACGGTCTTCCAAACACTCGATATGATTGTTATAAATCATACGTGCTTCCTCTTGACCGTTAATCACTTCAATGTTGATTCCCGTATCTTTCCATACCTTTTTGATTACAGACTTGCCATTTTGGGCATCACGCATGGCAGAAGTGGCACAAGCCCTATAGTTTGTCACTTCATAAATTTTCATCAATTGTCGGAAAGCCTTCATCAACCTGCGCAATTTCATCACCTTTGCATCCGACACTTCTCCCAAGGAAAAAACATCAAAGCCTAAACGTAGAGGTACACGCAGGAGCATCACTTTGGAAAGGCGCTTATTGGCTAGATTCTCATTATTCTTCACCTTTTTGATTAACAACCGCACTGCGTTAGAGCCGATGTCAATAGCTGCGTAACATTTACTATCAGTCATTCGTTATATGTGATTTGTAATACTTATATAGTTCTTCTTGCGAGCGAAAAGATTCTTCGGTATCCGTTGTCCAAAGGCAGTTCTTACCGCTTCCGTCGACAACGCTACCCTGACAATTACCCCGGAGTCCAAAATCAATGACTTTCCATAAATCCTCCTTGATTCGAGAATCATAAACGGGAGTGATTACTTCCACCCTGTTATCCAAGTTGCGCGGCATCCAGTCCGCCGAACCGATAAAAGTCTTATTCTCTCCACCCGCTGCATAAATCAAAGAAATCTTCAAAAGATCGCAGCTTAAAGAAAATGAACAGATTTGTATAGTGATGAACAAAAAAGAGGTGCATCGTGCATTACGACACACCTTCTTGTTGATTTATATCTATATAAACCTATAATTTAAATTAGATATTCAAACTTTTGATATCAATTTGATTGAATGTAGATAAAATATAAAGAACAAGTCTGATGAATCCTCAAATTCAATAAATTGACTCATGGCCATCACAATCTATTTGGCTATTCATGCCACCGTTATTGCTTATTCTAACTCTTCAAAAGAGTAGGAACAGCGTGCAGGCAAAAGATCAGTCCATGAATTACTATCGATAGCATCTCACAGAGAAATGGTATATTTCAGTCCTTTATCGGGAACCACAATAAAGTTCGTTACCTCGAAATTTACATCGCCACCTTTGATACCCTGTTTAAACCCGATACGGACAGTGTAACGCGTATGTGGCTTTAAGGTCATATCCCGGAAATACACCAATAAAGTGTCATGCGCTGTCTTTTTCAGTTTCAAAACAAGATCCGTCACATTGGTGATAGAGAGCGTCACTCCTTGCTCATTACGACTTACCTCTTCAATCTTCACGCACTTTTCAAAAAAGGGACGAAGCAAGTCTTCTCGTCCTATCAGCAACTCATGAAAATAAGCAGCAGTACGGCGATTGTCTAAAGCTTCGCGGATACCTTGCAAAGAGCGTTCCTTCGCAAAGACAAACGTCATGGTACGGTGTTCTCCTTTCTCAAAGTCGTAATCAGTCTGAATCGGCTGATGAATATCGGAAGTACCGATCATCGTAAGGTTTTTATCCAAACACCACTGAATGGCTTCAGGCATATACAAATGACCGTTTGCCACTTCGATACCGTGCATACAGCCTTCTTGATAGAGTGCTGTATGTTCTGGCCACCACTTGGTCGTATCCGGTTGTTGACTATCCCATTCGGGATGGTTCCAAAACATAAAAGCGCCCTGCTTTTTGGCTTCACGAAAAGCATCCTTGTAGTCTTTTTGTTCCAATGGATTGGAATCAGACAAGAAGATGGCATTAAAGTGTCCGGGTGCCATGGCTCGCGTAATCTCACTGCCCTTAATCAAAAGTATCCCCAACTTCTCAGCTTGTTCCCGACAAAGGTCGAACGAACGGTTATGATCCGAAACAACATCCTGTTTGTGAGGGCGGTACTCAATATGTTCTGTCAGTGAAATGGCATCCAGTCCATCCCGGTAGGCTTCATCTACACGCACGGTAGGCCAAACCAGACCATCGGAGAACACAGAGTGCATGTGAAAGTCACACTTCAACGTGGTATATCCGTCCAAATCAGGAACCTGAATTTCATTCCGGCGTTGCGCCTGTCCACTCATCAAGCAAGTGGTCAAAAGGAATGCACTCACCAATACTTTCTTTACTTCCATATAATCTATTAATTTAAATGATGAATTTACTATTTCCAAGCAGGGTTTAGAGGCAATAAAGCAGGATTATCCGCATACCGACAAAGTTCCATTTGGCTGATTACTGAATGCTCCATCAATCCACATCCTCTCCAAAAAGACATTGGCGCAGCGACGGATAAAAGTGGCACACTACCCATGCCGGAAAGGACTTTTGCTCTATGATTCATGTATTTGATGATATATGCCTGTTATTGATATGGTGGCAAAAATACCGGCATCATATTACATAGCAGTTAAGTGGCAGAAACGTTTCAATGACAAAATAAAGTACGTTTTTTTACATTAATCGATTACAATCCACCTACCCGGAACCTCTCCCCGAACTCCTCATACTTGGCAACGATACCTTAATATATACGAGCGGTCATCTTTGACTTACCGGTTTTTTTATGTAACATTTTCTTAACGCTTTCGAATTTGGAACTTAACCAGTTTCGCTTTCCCTGTAATACGGATATGCCTTACTTTGCGACCGTTTTTAAGAGTTATTGACTACTTGTCAACAAAGGATTTTTAGTTATTAAATATTGTTATATGAAATTACGTTACTTACAGATTGCATCGTCTATCTGTATTACATGCTGTCACTTAGGGATGTCTCATCCTGCTCTTGCATCACAGACTTACAGCAAGATGTTGACCAAAGAGTATGTTGTGACAAAGAAGAATGTCAACGGTACCATTGTTGACAAGGATGGAAACCCACTGATTGGAGTAACCATCTTTGAGAAAGGTACAGACAACGGATGTATCACAGATTTCAACGGCCAATACCAGCTCTCGCTATCCAATCGGGATGCTGTCATTGTCATCTCCTACGTTGGATACAAGACACAGGAACTGAAAGGAGACCAGCTGGTCGAGAAAATTGTGCTCGAAGAAGATGCAGTTGCGCTGGATGAGTTGGTCGTTGTCGGATACGCCGTCCAGAAAAAGAAAGAACTGACCGGTTCAACCTCCTCACTCAAGGCCAGCGACAAAAAGCTTTCGGTAACAACCAGCTTGGACCAGATGATGCAAGGTAACCTGAGCGGTGTAAACATTACGAACGCATCAGGTATGCCCGGTGGAGCTGTCCGTGTCAGCATCCGTGGTGTAGGGTCTATCAACGGCTCAAACGAACCATTGTTCGTCATTGACGGTATACCTGTAAGCAACTCGGACAATTCAGGCGTCAACGGACGCTTTGGTGGTAGCGTGCAGAATCCGCTGTCCATGCTCAATCCCAACGACATCGAGTCAATAGACGTACTGAAAGATGCAGCGGCAACGGCCATCTATGGTTCGAGAGCTACCAACGGTGTTGTGATGGTCACCACCAAGAGAGGAAAGAAAGGCCAACGGACAACCGTAAATCTTAGTGCTTCATACGGTTTGCAGTCACTTCCCAAGGAAATCGAAATGGCTGACTCGGATCTTTACCTTACTGTTCGTAACGAAGCCGTCAACAACTACAATACCCAAAACAACCTGAAACCGGGAGACAACCTCTACAAGACTCTGGAAGTCAACCCCCGTCCGGGACAACCCGATACAGACTGGATCGATCTCATTACTCACGACCAAGCAGCCGTACAAAACTACGAGGTTTCGGTTTCCAGCGGTAGCGAAAAGACGCGTTTCTACTCTTCTTTGGGATACTTCGACCAGGAAGGTATTATCCTTACGAACCGATTCCGGAGATATTCACTCCGCACCAATGTCGACCACGACATCTCCAACGCCTTCCAGACTGGGGTGTCCATTGCACTCAGCAAAACCATTAACAACCGCGTTCCCAATGACAACGTCGGCAACGGCATCTTTACACGCTCCATCGAGCAGCGGCCGTTTGATGTGCCGTTCAAAGAAGATGGAAGATACATGATTGGAGGCGTGGATATTCCACGACACAACGGGATCCAGGTCCTAAATGAACAAAAGTCCAAAAACGAATGGTACAGAGTGCTGGCCAACGCCTACCTGACCATCAAACTGTTGGAAGGACTGGAATACAAGCTCAGCCTGAGCGGAGACATCCGCTATTCAAACGACTATCTGAAGCTGACTAAGGACCATCCCTACGGCAGTCCGAAAGGTGAGATTACAGACTATCGTTCGATGATGCAGAATTATCTGATCGATAATACATTGACTTATACCAAACAGATCAAGGACTTCAATTTCACGGCATTGGGAGGGTACTCCATGCAAGAAATCAACACAGATGCCAGTTCTATTGTCGGCAAGGACTTCCCGTCTTCACAATTTGACTACATCAACGCGGCAGGTAGAATCAACAGCGCTTCTACCACCGGAGGAAAGAATCGACTCATCTCTACCTTCTTCCGATTGAACATGGGTTATGCGGACAGATACCTTTTCACCTTCTCTATCCGTGCAGACGGTTCATCCAAGTTCGCTGACGGTAACCAATGGGGTACCTTCCCATCGGTGTCAGGTGCTTGGCGCATCAGCAACGAATCCTTTTTTCCAAAAGACGGAATCATCTCGGACCTGAAGCTGCGTGCCAGCTGGGGTATGACCGGTAACCAGGAAGGAATTGGAAACTATGACTCCCGTTCACTGGCAAATGGCGGACACAACTACAACGGCCAGGACGGCATTGCTATCACCACCCTGGCCAATCCGGACTTGAAATGGGAAAAGTCCGACCAGACAAACATCGGTCTGGACCTGTCGCTGTTCAATGACAGAGTCACTGTCGGTATGGACTATTTCATCAAGAACACGAAAGACTTGCTTTATGACCGCCCGCTGCATACTACAACTGGATTCTCATCCATTACCCAAAACATCGGCAGCATGCGAAACACCGGTTTCGAATTCAATGTAGAGAGTCACAACATCATGAACGACCGGTTCAGCTGGGATACACAGTTCAACATCTCAACGATCAAGAACAAGCTGACCTCACTGATTGATGAAAAGCCCATTCCTGTAGGCAACCATGTCCTTCAGGTGGGACAACCCATCGGATCCTTCTACATGTATAAAATGGATGGTATCTATCAAGATAATCAAGAGGTTCCTGAAAAACTTTATGCCAAGGGGGTTCGTGCCGGTGACATCAAGTACGCAGACAAGGACAATGATGGTGATTTGACACCCGCCGACAAGGAAATCGTCGGAAAGCCCCTTCCGGATTTCTTCGGTGGTCTCACCAACCGGTTCAGATACGGCAATTTCGACCTGACCATCTTCAACACTTTCTCCGTTGGCAACGATGTCTATGCTACCGGTATGGGTGGTATTGATGCCGTTGGACACAACAACTACGGCATGCGTAAGGACATTGCTGCCAACCGATGGACCGGCCCCGGCACAAACAACTCGATACCTCGTGCCATGATCAGCACGCACAACACACAGGCATCTACCTACCTGCTTCATGATGGCTCATACTTCAAATTCAAGGATGTGACACTGGGGTATACCCTTCCGTCAAACCTGACCCAGAAGCTGAACATCAGCAATATGCGTGTGTACCTGTCCGCACAGAATCTGTGGACCATCAGCTCTTATCCTGGATATGACCCTGAAGTCAGCTACTCAGTCAACAATTCCAAGACAATGGGCGAGGATGCCATGACCGTTCCTCAGTTGCGTACGTTTGTCTGCGGCTTCAATCTTACTTTCTAAATATAATTCATTTATAATCGATATTCATCATGAAACTAAATCATCTGATATATACATTAATGCTGGGCACCGCGTTGGGTACCAGTTCCTGCTCCTGGTTGGATCTGGAACCTGCAACGGCCGTCTCACCCTCCATTCTCGGACAAGGTGAAGTGGAACAACTGCTAACCGGTACCTACCGCTCGTTACAGAACGACCCGGGTCGCGACACCTGGGTACTCTTTGACATGCGGGGCGAGAATCTGATCAATACCTACCTGAGCGGTTCCAATGACTTTGTAAACAACGAGATACCCTCCAATAACGGTACGCTGCTTACGATGTGGCGTGGTTACTACAAGGCCATTTACAATGCCAATACCACCCTTTCCATCCTTTCCAATTTGGAGCCCAGTGAAAAGAACACCCATATAGAGGCACAGGCTCGTTTCCTCCGGGCATACGCCTATTACTGTCTGGCCACACGCTGGGATGGTGTTCCCATCATCAAGGACAATACCCTGGAGAACGTAAAGCGTGACAAACAGTCCGCTGTGTTCAACTTCATCAAGGAAGAGTTAAGTTTTTGTATCGATGAAGGACATTTGAAACCTTTTGGTGAAACTTCGGGCGCACCCTTCACGGTAAGCCTCGAAGCAGCCCAAGCTCTGATGGCACGCTTGGCCCTGACAACCGGAGATATGGAAACGGCCAAAAATATGGCTGAAACGCTGATCGCAAATCCCAAATTCAAACTCAGCGAAAACTACGACAACATCTTCACGACAACCAACAACAGCGAGATAATCTTCAGTTTCCGCAACAACACTAGCGAAGGAGGCCAGAACTTGTACGCCCTGTTCACCACCTACAACTCACCGATGAAAGGAAGCTGGTTTCTCTGCCCGTCTCCCGAATCGGAGAAACTGTTCGAGGATCCGGCTGATACGCGCAACAACACCTGCATCACTACGCTGGAGAGCGTTTCCGAAACCTATATCATCATGAACAAGTTCAGAGATTTTACGCCGCTCATCGTTTCACGTATTGCAGAAATGTACCTGATTAGTGCGGAAGCACAAGGACGGAACGGACTGAATAGACTGAACGAGCTGCGCCGTTCAAGAGGATTGAATCCGTACAACAACTCGGATATTGCTTCGGAGGAAGACTACCAGAAGAAAGTAGCCCTGGAACGCAGAAAGGAACTTTACTGTGAGGGCTTCCTGTTTTTTGACCTGATTCGTACCAACAAGATTTCCGAAGAGGTAGTGTCCATGAACGGAAAGACAAACCTTTATCTTCCCTTGCCGGAATCAGAGGTGCAATACAATCCCAACCTCAACAAATATAACTGATAAACCAATCCCTGTTATTCATCGTTGCCCTGCTCGGTCGGGATACTGTTGGTTTCTGTTGGGACAGCCTGCCAACCTCTGTTTCGATTGGAATGTGAAGGGCAACGGAAATAGTCACTATCGGGCGTTGGGAATACCCCAACGCCCAACTTTTAATGGATTCTCATGAAAAAACTGAAAACCGCCTTTATTTCCCTACTGTGCTTGTCTTGCATGACAATATCCAACAAGGGATCAGCTTCAAACCCGGTACTGCGTATTTCGGACGGGTGGGTGGCAGACACCATTGCGCCGGCACTGATACATTACCGATTCGCCGGATATGACTCCATCAGCCAAGCGCACCAAAATGTAGACGTTCTCGAGGTCGACCTGACCTCCCCAAGTTATGATATACAGCTTGTTTACGAAGAGCATGGGGATTCCCTATCTTCTGTAGCGGAACGCAACAATGCGGCTGCCGCCATCAACGGAACCTACGAGGCCGAAGCATCGTTCATCAAAATCGGAGGTAGACTCCTTGCCCAAAACCGTTTGGACAGCACACACATTCGATACTGGAAACACGAAGGTGCCTTCCTGTTCGATGACGACAACAAGAACATCGACATCCGATTTGCCAGCGACTCGACTTTTCTTTCACACCCCGCAGCAAACATTTTATCCGGTGCTCCCATGTTGATAGACAACAACGATCCTGTAGGGCTGAATTTTACCGGAAACGTAGAAGGAATGGACCTGAACAAGCTTGATTACGAAGACTTCAGAAGGCACCAGGGAGTGAGACACCCGCGGACAGCGGTAGCACTTACAGAGCATAAGAAACTGCTTTTGATAACCGTTGACGGAAGAAGTACCCAGGCGGCAGGAATGTCTGCAAACGAACTGACCCGATTTCTACTTACTTACTTCTGCCCCCAATCAGCCTTGAACCTGGATGGTGGAGGGTCCACTACCATGTGGATTGCCTCTTCAGAGCAGCGAGTAGGAGGGGTCGTGAACCATCCGACTGACAACAAGAAATTCGACCATGCGGGACAACGCAGAGTAACCTCGTTCATTGTCATCAAATCATCTGAAAACCATGAATAAATATCTCAGTTTCATCTTTGCTTCAGTGCTCACACTCACGGGCGTACAGCTTTCCAAAGCCAGCAATCCATCGGATTCCCTGGCCATCGTATCGGCCAAATGGGAGAGAACATCTTCACTGCAAGGCATCCAGTTGAAACAAGCTTCGATAGAAGGCCTGTTTGGAGGCAAGCAATCCATCAGCATCCTGACCATTGGAAGAGCGGAAGGCTATACAGCCTTTATTGCTACGACGGACTCGCTGACCACCACTAGCCAATTGGCTGAACAAAGCCGTTCTTCTGCAGCCATAAACGGGTCGTACTTCAGTATCAAGGAGGCTTCTCTACCTGTTACCTCCGTAAAAATGAAGCGGTAATAGATACGACAACTACCGAAGAAAGGCATTTGCGTGTCAATGGTGCCGTACACATGGTGGATAACAATATCCGGATCATACCATGGAACGACGAAAATGAGAAGAAAGGGTTCCCGCTGGATGGGGATATACTTGCGTCCGGACCGCTCTTGATGCAGGACGGCAAGACGTGTGACTTCACGACGATAGATCGGGAATTCTCAGAGACCAGACATCCCAGAAGTGCCATTGCACTCACAAAAGAAGGTGACATAATGCTGGTAGCGGTAGATGGAAGGGCAGAAGGGCACGCAGATGGAATGTCCATTGCAGAACTTGCCTATCTTTTGCGAATTCTGAAGGCACATTGCGCACTTAATCTGGATGGAGGCGGTTCTACCACCTTATGGGTGAATGGTCAAGTGGTCAACCACCCAAGCGACAACAAGAAATTCGACAACAAAGGAGAAAGAAAAGTCCACAACATCATAGCCGTTCGAAGATTGACAAATCCATAGAGTACAACATGCTTGCTCACAGACAAATCGGGGAGTACTGCATCAATCATGCAGGAACAGTCTGAACAGGGAGGCCCTCGAATGGCTTGAAAGGACGGGGAACGGGAAGGTGCACGGGACCACCCGTCTTGTTCCCCGGGAAGAGTTTGCCGTGGAGAAAGGCTTTCTCATGCCCTATCATGGGACGCCACAACCACCGCAGGAGGAGATGAGGGAATACCATGTACGCAAGGACAATACAGTGCAGTACAGGGGGAATTATTACAGCCTGCCATGCGGAACTTACCGGAGCGGGCAGACAACCGTCTGGCTGCAGGAAACGGAAGGGAATGTGGAGCTGTACAACAAGGATACGGGGAAACTCATCTGCCGGCATGCGCTCTGTACCAGAAAGGGAAGGACCGTTTATGACGACTCCCACAGAAAACCGAGAAACGCCGGAGTGAAGATAGCCGAACGCATCCTTGTCCATGTGTCGGGCAACAGGGAGGTGGCCATGTGGATGGATAATCTGAAAAGGAGGAAGGAACGTTATTACAGGGATAATCTGGAGGTGATCCTGCGCATAATTCCCGGATATGACAAGAATACACTGATAGAGGCCATACGGATATGTCTGGACAAAGGCATCTATAACGGGGACTCGGTTAAAAGCCTGTGTGAATATGTGTGCAGGGGAAAGGAAAATGGAACAGAAATATACGGACTGGAGGATCGCCTGCCCCGACAAGGCGGATTGATACAGTCTTATAACGAAATACTCAGGGATTATGACAAGACATAAGAAGGAACTCATGGAATGTGCACGTATGCTCAAGCTGGGCAATCTGACCGAACATCTGGAGGAACTGCTGCATCAGGCCCAGGAAAAGCAGCTGACCTATCCGGAGTTTCTACTCGCCTGCCTCAGGGAGGAGGTCCGGACCAGGGAGAACCGGAAATATTTGTGCCGTTTGAAAGCGGCCGGGCTTCCTGCAAGGCATGATCTGGACCGTTACGACTTTACCCGGACGGAAGGAATCGACTCCAGAAAGCTGCGCGAACTGCGCGAGCTGGTATGGGTGGGACAGGCATACAACCTGCTTCTGGCAGGCGGTTCCGGAACAGGAAAGACCTATATTGCCGCCGGACTTGTCCATGAGGCGGTGAAAGCCGGATACAGGGCATATATGGTTACGCTGGAGGACCTTCTGACCTGTCTGAAGACAAGGGATGTTTCCAGGCATGCGATGAAAACCTACAAACGGATCATGAAGGCACAGCTGCTGGCCATTGACAATGCCACACTCTTTCCCTTGAAAAGAGAAGATATCATGTTGCTGTTCAAACTGGTGAATGAGTTTCAGGAAAAGACATCGCTTATCGTTACAGCCAACTACTCCCTTACAGAGTGGCTGGCAATACCGGGAGAGGAAGCTGTCGCAGCGGCATTGCTTGACAGACTGCTCTACTGTTGTGAGATTATACAACTGTCAAGAAACAGCTATCGGATGGAAAACAGGAAAACAATTTTTAGCAATCGGAGTGAAGATACGGACACTTTAAAAGAGTTAACAACTGTAAAGTAATATCCTGCTAAAAGTGGGATATATTAAATTACATAAAAATGAGGTGTGTAAATTTGCAAGGTACACTATTTTTTTATTGTCAAGTTCTAATGCTTCTATCTCCTGCCATTCATAGAAGCTATTATATGCTATACATCCGATAAGAACGGAGATAAGTATATACCCCAACCGTATTGTCTTATAGAAATTCCTGGATCGTTCCATTATTTTGATGATACTGATTTTTCAAACATGAATAAAAGTTTATCCTTTTCTTCCATACGGGTATTATCAGAATAACCGCCTTTTGTTATTTGATACCCACACGGCTTAACCATAAAAGTGCCTAAGCCTTTAGTGTATGAACTTACTTCTGAAGCATAGTCTTTACTTGTATTTAATGGAACTTTCCCTTCAATAAGACACCACTCTTTATTACAACTGATACCTTTAATCTCAGACATCATTTTTTGCAGATCTGTAATAGCTTTGGAACTTGCTACTTGTGGTATCTGTAACTCAAAATAGAGCATCGGTTCGAGAATATCCACTCCTGATTGTTGCAAAGCCAACCTGAAGACATAAGGAGACAATTGTCTAAAATCGGCAGGGGTACTTATCGGACTATAATAAAGGGCATAAGTAAAGGTTACTTTCAAATCCGTCACTTCCCATCCATGCAATCCCGATTGGCAAGACATACGGATTCCTTCAAAAACGGCATTTTGAAAAGAATGGTTCAGATAACCAAAGGAGATTTCACTTTCGATTTGCACCCCTGACCCTATCGGTAAAGGTTCCAGAGTCAGTCCTATTGAGGCCCAGTAAGGGTTGGGAGGGACTTCGATATGGATAATCTTATTCACCTTCTTTTTAGGTCGTTCTTTGTAGATAGTCTTGATTTCATCAAAATGGGTCTTTACGGAGAATCGTTCTTCCAGCAATGTTTGTATGATTTCTTTTTGGGTTAAACCATATAACGAGATTTCCAATTCATCACTATATGAATTTATGGAAAAGGACAGAGACGGGTCTTCAATAAACAATACATTTAGAGCGGATATCAACTTGCTTCTCTCTTCGGGCTTGTCTGGTCGGACAGAAGATTTGAGGGCGGGATGCTGATGAGATAATCCTTGAATCAGACAAGGTTTAACACCTAAATAATCTCCGATTCTTAATTCTTCTATATCTTCTATAATTGCGATATCATTAGCAACCACTTCATCAACATTTATCTCTTTGCCCTGATAAATGGTTTTTAGATTTTTAATCTTGATGAATTTTTCCGAATCATTGACTTTTATAACGGTTCGAAGTCTCAGACTTCCGTCAATAATTTTTAGAAAACTTCTTTTATGCCCTTTGGGGGCATGTTCTATTTTATAAAGATAAGCTGAAAGTCTATTTGGGACTGATGCCGGAGGAAATATAAAAGAAATGATGGCGTCTAACAACTCATTGATGCCAATATTGCACATTGCTGATCCATGCAAGACCGGATAGGCTTTGGCTTTTGCCACAAGAGCGATTATCGCATTCCAATAATCTGCCGGTAAGATTTCTTTATCCGCCAAATATAGTTCTAATATATCGTCGTCATGGTTGCATACAAATTCTTTGTGTTCTGCCCTTATATCTGTTGAGGTGCAAATCGGGTAAACTACTCCATCGACAACCGTTTGCATAAACAAGACGTCTTGCGACAGATTTGTTTTTATGTCCAGATATAAACGCTCAAGATTTACGCCGGCACGATCAATCTTATTGATAAATATAATTGTCGGGATTTGCAGTTTTTGCAAAGTCTTGAACAGCAACTTTGTTTGTGCTTGTATGCCTTCCTTTGCCGATAATATGAGGACTGCTCCATCAAGCATTTTGAATGTCCGCTCCACCTCTGCAATAAAATCCATGTGTCCCGGAGTGTCAATGATATTGCATTTCACACCATTCCAAACAATAGATGTCGTAGAAGCCCGAATAGTAATTCCTCTACGTTTTTCTATATCCATAGAGTCTGTTATGGTGTCACCTTTATCAACACTGCCGCGCTTTTCCGTTGCTCCGCAGGCAAATAGCAGATTTTCGGTTACGGAAGTTTTTCCTGCATCAATGTGAGCAAGAATTCCTAAATTTATAA
>OGIE01004485.1_pt1:5000-13148 | contig 13148 bp, 6 predicted proteins | sample 1571581 | NCBI WGS metagenome assembly OGIE01 (sample SAMEA2582021, study PRJEB24529) | metagenome | biome: Human gut stool | place: China | collected 2011
CCGATTTCCGATAGGAACAGTTGACAATTGAACCCAAAATTTCCCATTATTTTCGTATCCGAAATAGTGTGAAAAGAAGTCCCGGCTTCAAGTTGTTCAAGACAAGAATAGTATAATAGTGGTGTTGAGTTTCTCGACCCTTTGCCTTAGGATTAGGCAGTTCTATTTCTCGATGGGGGAAGGGATATAACTCAGCGGTAGAGTGTCACCTTGACGTGGTGGAAGTCATCAGTTCGAACCTGATTATCCCTAAACCGAATGGGAGTTTTTCCATTTTGACTTGCTCCCCGCCTGAATGAAAATGAGAAAGAGGCCGGCCCCCCTACCAGTAACAGGGTAGAAATACCTGAAAAGGTATATTTCGATATACATATATATGGGAGCTAACTCCAGGCGAATATGAAGCGCATGGATACAAGTTATGCCTTGGAATGAAAAACAATTACGAATCCGCTGGCTTTGTCTACGAATAAGGAAGCTATAAGTAATGCAACTATGTTAAACTGGGTGTTGTCCGGTGCTAGCTTCACTGGATGGGCAAGACGCGTAGAGGTGGGGCTCGCGTCAACAAAAATAAATGGACGCGTATGGACGTGGGGCGCGATTCCATTTATTCCCCCCCTTTGGGTTTGGTGGGGGTCTTGCAGACGCTGAAAAGAAGGTGGGCGCCTTGATACTAAACCCTAACGAAGACGTGTTAAGGCGGCCACCTCCCCAGGGATCCCGATACCCCCTTGTCTAAATAAAGGTGGCCACCAACCTAAACGAAAAAGGTGTTATGGTGGCCACCCTCTTGTCTAAATAAAGGTGGCCACTAACCTAAACGAAAAAGTTGTTATGGTGGCGACACCCTCTTGTGGGAATCCCGTTCTTGGAAGATCTTTCAATTCTATTTACGCAAAAGAAGGTTACTTCTTGGTTGTCCTTTTACGCAAAAGAAGGTTACTTCTTGGTTGTCCTTGTTGGTTGTCCTTGTTGGTTGTCCTTGTTGGTTGTCCTTGTTCGTTGTACCTTCGAGTCCCCGTTGAGGTTACGGGGACTCGTCCCCTTCTCCCTTTGAGCAGTACAAAGCTCATTGTGGAGAACAGGGGAGTTGTATTCGGCTCAATCTTTGACTAAAATAAAAGGATTGGGCCGATTTTATTAATACTTTAATTAAAGGATTAAGTACTTAGCCTGGAGTCATCCTATTTTCCCTCTATCGAGGGTATCTACTGCTGGGAACTCAAATTTAATTTCCTTCCATACCTCACTAGCAGCAGCTAGTTCAGGACTCCATTTGCTAGCATTGCGAATAATTGTAGCACCTTCGCGAGCAAGATCACGTCCCTCATTACGAGCTTGTACACATGCTTCCAGAGCTACTCGATTCGCTACAGCACCCGGTGCATTCCCCCAAGGGTGTCCTAAAGTTCCTCCACCGAACTGTAGTACGGAATCATCCCCAAAGATCTCGGTTAGAGCGGGCATATGCCAAACGTGAATACCTCCCGAAGCAACGGGCAAAACACCTGGTGTGGAAACCCAAGATTGAGTGAAATAAATACCGCGATTTGCGTCTATTTCAGTATAATCATCACGTAGTAAATCAACAAAGCCTAAAGTGATATCTCTTTCCCCTTCAAGTTTACCAACTACGGTACCAGCATGAATATGATCTCCACCAGACAGACGTAACGCTTTGGCTAGTACACGGAAGTGCATACCATGATTCTTCTGTCTATCAATAACTGCGTGCATTGCACGGTGTATGTGAAGAAGTAGACCATTATCTCGGCAATAAAGAGCCAAGCTAGTATTTGCAGTGAATCCACCTGTTAAGTAATCGTGCATTATGATAGGAACACCCAATTCTCTGGCAAATACAGCCCTTTTTATCATTTCTTCGCATGTACCTGCGGTAGCATTCAAGTAATGCCCTTTGATTTCACCTGTTTCGGCCTGTGCTTTATAAATTGCTTCGGCACAAAATAAGAAACGGTCTCTCCAACGCATAAATGGTTGGGAGTTCACGTTTTCGTCATCTTTAGTAAAATCAAGTCCACCGCGAAGACATTCATAAACTGCTCGACCATAGTTTTTAGCGGATAACCCTAATTTCGGCTTAATAGTGCATCCCAGTAGAGGACGGCCATACTTGTTCAATTTATCTCTCTCAACTTGGATACCGTGAGGCGGGCCTTGGAAAGTTTTGATATAAGCAACAGGGATTCGCAAATCCTCCAAACGTAGAGCACGCAGGGCTTTGAACCCAAATACATTACCGACAATGGAAGTAAACATATTTGTGACAGAACCTTCTTCAAAAAGGTCTAAGGGGTAAGCTACATAACAAATATATTGATTGTCTTCTCCAGGAACGGCATCGATGTGGTAGCACCGTCCTTTGTAACGATCAAGACTGGTAAGTCCGTCGGTCCATACAGTTGTCCACGTACCAGTAGAAGATTCGGCAGCTACTGCGGCTCCTGCTTCTTCTGACGGAACTCCAGGTTGAGGAGTTACTCGGAATGCTGCCAAGATATCGGTATCCTGGGGTTGATATTCAGGAGTATAATAAGTCAATTTGTAATCTTTAACACCTGCTTTAAATCCAACACTTGCTTTAGTTTCCGTTTGTGGTGGCATCAGTCCCTCCCTACAACTCAATTTGATTGAAAATTTTTACAACAAAACAACAAGGTCTACTCGACAAAAATCCGGCCTTAATGAAACCTTTTAAAGGAATCTTTCAGAAAATTCTCAACTTATATTATTATCAACTAATCAAAAAGGTTCGTTATTAGACCATGTATTTGATTCGCCAAAGACGTCCGTATTGTATACTCGTTCATATATATGGTGCAAACCAACCCTTGTTTGTTTTTCAAGTTTCCAATTTCTTACCCCCTTTTGAATCGAAAGACCTAAATAATTCGAAATTCACTCTTGACGGCGAGATATGTTGTATATGTATATCCTAGATGTGAAAATATGCGGAATTCCATCAGGAAAGGGTAAAAGAATAGGCTAGACATAAATCAATAAATATACTAAATAAGAACTTAGTTCCAGTGCGATAGAAATAATGAATCATAAATTCAATTGAAATATTTGAATATAGTTTAGGTTTCTATTTTCGTAGATAATATCGAAAGGATTGTCTATAATGATAGACAAATAAAAGACTTTCCCAAGATTTTTATTCATCCATTTGAGATTTTTTTTTTGAAAATAAGTTGAGTGAACTTGAGAATTCACTCATTGAAATTGAATCGAATAAGTCAAAATGGAATAAGTGAACAATTGAATTGGATTCATTTGGATGGTACCAAAAAAATTGAGTGCTAACTCCTATGTCTTATTTTATTAATCGATCAATCTGCTATCGGACATTTATTTTATTTTGGATTCGATAATTTTCATTTTCGCAAAAAATTTCGACATATTTTACTTTACTATTATTATGAAAGCCAATCCTACTACTTCTGGTCCTGGGGTTTCCACACTTGAAAAAAAAAAGCCGGGGCGTATCGCTCAAATTATTGGTCCGGTACTGGACGTAGCTTTTCCTCCAGGTAAGATGCCGAATATTTACAGTGCTCTGGTAGTTAAGGGTCGAGATACTGCGGGTCAACCAATTAATGTGACTTGTGAGGTACAACAATTATTAGGAAATAATCGAGTTAGGGCTGTAGCGATGAGTGCTACAGACGGTCTAACGCGAGGAATGGAAGTTATTGACACAGGAGCTCCTTTAAGCGTTCCAGTCGGTAGAGCAACTCTCGGACGAATTTTTAACGTACTTGGAGAGCCTGTTGATAATTTAGGTCCCGTGGATACTCGCACAACATCTCCTATTCATAGATCTGCGCCCGCCTTTACCCAGTTAGATACTAATTTATCTATTTTTGAAACAGGAATTAAAGTGGTAGATCTTTTAGCCCCTTATCGCCGTGGAGGAAAAATCGGACTATTTGGGGGAGCTGGAGTGGGTAAAACAGTACTAATCATGGAATTGATCAACAACATTGCAAAAGCTCATGGGGGCGTATCCGTATTTGGCGGAGTAGGTGAACGGACTCGTGAAGGTAATGATCTTTACAAGGAAATGAAAGAATCCGGAGTTATCAATGAAAAAAATATTGCGGAATCAAAGGTGGCTCTAGTCTACGGTCAAATGAATGAACCGCCGGGAGCACGTATGAGAGTTGGGTTGACTGCCCTAACTATGGCGGAATATTTCCGAGATATTAATAAAAAAGACGTACTTTTATTTATCGACAATATCTTCCGTTTCGTACAAGCAGGATCTGAAGTATCCGCCTTATTGGGTAGAATGCCTTCCGCTGTGGGCTATCAACCTACTCTTAGTACCGAAATGGGCTCGTTACAGGAAAGAATTACTTCTACAAAAGAAGGGGCCATAACTTCGATTCAAGCAGTTTATGTACCTGCAGACGATTTGACCGATCCCGCTCCTGCCACGACATTTGCACATTTAGACGCTACTACCGTACTGTCAAGAGGATTAGCCGCCAAAGGCATCTATCCAGCAGTGGATCCTTTAGATTCAACGTCAACTATGCTCCAACCTCGGATCGTTGGCAAGGAACATTATGAAACTGCTCAAAGAGTTACGCAAATCTTACAACGTTACAAAGAACTTCAGGACATTATAACTATCCTTGGGTTGGACGAATTGTCCGAAGAAGATCGTTTAACCGTAGCAAGAGCACGAAAAATTGAGCGTTTTTTATCACAACCCTTTTTCGTAGCTGAAGTATTTACGGGCTCCCCAGGAAAATATGTTGGCCTAGCAGAAACAATTAGAGGGTTTGAATTGATCCTTTCCGGAGAATTGGATAGTCTCCCTGAACAGGCCTTTTATTTGGTAGGTAACATCGATGAAGCTACCGCGAAAGCTATGAACTTAGAAATGGAGAGCAAATTTTAGAAATGACCTTAAATCTTTGTGTACTCACTCCTAATCGAATTGTTTATAATTCCGAAGTAAAAGAAATAATTTTACCTACTAATAGTGGCCAAATCGGCGTATTACCAAACCACGCTCCTATTGCCACAGCTGTAGATATAGGGATTTTGAGAATACGCCTTAACGACCAATGGTTAACAATAGTTCTGATGGGCGGTTTTGCTAGAATAGGCAATGATGAGATCACTGTTTTAGCAAATGAGGCTGAGAGCGGTAGTGACATTTATCCACAAGAAGCCCAGCAAACTCTTGAAAAAGCAGAAGCTATTTTGAGGAAAGCTGAAGGAAAGAGACAAATAATTGAAGCAAATCTAGCTCTCAGACGAGCTAAGACACGAGTAGAGGCTACCAATACGATTTGGTAACTAGTTGGTGCGTCCAAATAATCAAAATAAGTTTTGTTTATACACTTTTTATCTATATAATATATATAGAGAAGATATCCTATTTTTATTTGTATTTGATTTTGTTGATTGAATCAAATAAAAAGAAAAAATAGTCGATTATATAGAGTCTTAATAATCGGAGGGTGAGTAGAGAAACTTATTATATACCGGAGTCGACGATGTATAATAAGTTTGACCCCACCCAATGGACCTACTATTGGATTTGAACCAATGACTACTGCCGTATGAAAGCAATACTCTTACCACTGAGTTAAGTAGGCCGTTTATCATTACAAGGAGAACCATCACTATAGTATAGATTATAAACGTAATAATGAGTTTCTATTAGAAATATTAATCAAACAAACAGATCTACGAGCTATGATGTGGAATCGTGGGTGGAATATTCATCTTGCGAAAAAATAAAAGGAAGGCATAACATAGTTGTCTTACTCAAAGTCTACGGTTCGAGTACGTATAGCCCTAGGTAGCTTTGGTTTTATAAAAAAAGGAGCTACCCTGTTGAAGAGTTGACTTTACTTTAGTATCCGTTATCACTATACTCGATTATTAAGGATAGATTTTATAACTTATTCATTTTTAAAATATAATATTATGGAAACCAACAATATTATTTCTATCTTTAATTTTGGCTCAACGATATTATTTCGTATTTCTTTATTTTTTTTGTCTCAGCTATATTATTCTTTATTATAGGAGAAAAAGTACATGTTGCACAAATTGACCTTTACCATTTTTGGAAACATCGTTGTCGTTTTTGGAAACATCGTTGTCGTTGGCCCCCTTTCTGCAAATCTTTTGTATCGTAATCCACACTGGTCGTTTTGGCGCAATTTGAATTCGATAGGCTGGAAAAAGAACCAAGAAGACAAATGGATATTACGCCTCGCTAAGAGGAGTGTCGGCTCTGCTGAAGGAGAAGAAGGTGCCGGTCGCAAAAAGAAAGATGCTTCTCCGAAGAAAAATAGAACTAAAAAAGTACGAAACGCGGACAAGAAAGGTAAGGAGGAACTGGCTTCTGCAAAAGAGCATACTTCCAGTGAATCCACGGGTCCTATTGAAGAGCAGCAGGCTTTTGTAAAAGAACATCCTTCCAGTAAAGAACCAGATCAGAATTCACTAAACGAAGAAAATTTCTGGGCTGAAACCGAAGAAAATTTACGGGCTGAAAACGAAGAAAATTTACGGGCTGAAAACGAAGAAAATTTACGGGCTGAAAACGAAAAAATCATAAGTGCTTGGCGCTCTATGTATTATGAAGCCAAGAAGTTACATAAACTAAAATTGCATTTTAGGGAGATTAGGGAGGCTAGGGCGGCGGCGGAAGAGAAAGCTAGGAGGGACGGCGAATTTGAAAAAATAAGAATATTCGGTCCAAATCCTTATGAAGTGGTTGGACACATTCTATCTGATGATTCTAAAAGACAAGAAAATCTGGATAAATTTATGGAAGAGGAAAAGTCGCTACGGACAGAAGAAAATATATTGAGTGGAATAGTTGATTTTGCTTATTCTATCCTGAATCCTGGATTCATTAGCGACTTTATATCAAACAGATATTACGTAATTCAAGACATTGAGTATTTTTTTGCTCAGATTAACAAAAAAAAAAGGGGGTCGGAGTATTCGGACTATGCACTCGCTTGTCAGGAGATCTATATGACAGACCTTGTATATTGTTTTCTGAAAGCCCAAAAGGATCGTCTACTAAAGGAAAACGATCGCTATTCTCAAGATCAAAAAGAACGTATTGATCTGAAGGATGAGGATAAATCTCTAACAAAAGATGGGGGTCCGGGTAAAGGTAAGAGAAAGGGAAAAAAAGGTAAAAATAATGGAGGAGATGGAGGGGATGGAGGAGATGCGGGCGCTCCCCTTTCGGATTCCCCTAAGGTTTACTCGGATTACCCTTACCCTAAGGATGACTCGGATGACTCGGATTACCCTTTAGGGGGCTTGGATTTCCCTTTTGATCATCAAGATACTGACTGGGATTGTACTGAAAGGGATTGTGATTCTCAATATTGTGATTTGAACGATCGAGATATTAATTTAGAAATAGACACAGAAGCATATATTCAAGAGCAATATAAAATTATACTTAAAAGGCTAGAAGAATATTTACTTCCAAATCGATATGAATCTTTATCTTCATCTTCTAAAAAAGATTCTGATCCAGCAGAATATTCGGAACCAACAAAATATTTTCCCGATCAGAAAGATATAAAAAGAAAAAAGAAAAGGAAGACCAAGAAAAAAAAGAGTAAAAAGACTCAAAGTTCTAAGAATAATCAAGAGGGAAATCAGAATCAAGAGGGAAATCAGAATCAAGAGGGAAATCAGAATCAAGAGGGAAGTCAAAAATATAGGCATTTGTGGGTTCAATGCGAAAATTGTTATGGAATAAATTATAAAAAATATTTTTTTCAAACAAAATTGAATATTTGTGAACACTGTGGATCTCATTTGAAAATGAGTAGTTCAGAAAGAATCGACCTTCCGGTTGATCCAGGCACTTGGGTTCCTATGGATGAAGACATGATTTCTACGGATCCCATTGAATTTGATAGGAATCCCACTCAAATAATAATTCCTCCGATTGAATTTGATAGGAATCCCACTCAAATAATAATTCCTACGATTGAATTTGATAGGAATCCCACTCAAATAATAATTCCTACGAATAAGGAGGAGGAGGCAGATGATAAGAATAAAGACCCTTTTTGTCATTGCAAATGCAATTGTAATAAAAAAAGTTGCAAAAAA
>OGIE01004499.1_pt1 | contig 13115 bp, 13 predicted proteins | sample 1571581 | NCBI WGS metagenome assembly OGIE01 (sample SAMEA2582021, study PRJEB24529) | metagenome | biome: Human gut stool | place: China | collected 2011
ATGATACTGTAAATAGCAAGGAGAAAGAAGTTTTAAAGATAATCCAGAAATATCCGGGACTCAATTCGTCCAAGATTGCAGGATTAATAGGCAAAAGTATTCCGACTGCTAAACGTTACTTAAATTCTTTGGTAAAATTAGGATTAATAGAGTTTAGGGGGGCACAGAAAACAGGTGGATATTATTTAGTATAAAAAAATATGGCTCAAATTGAATTTAATGAATTTGATTTCAGAAAAGTTCATCCAATAAAGTTACCATTCGCAGAAAAATACATATATGATGTTGACAATATTTTCTATGCAGATACAGGTCTATTGGATGCAAGACAAACAAATATGTTCTTTCAAGAAGCAGGAAGAATGTTGATTAACGCTATTAACTTATTTTGTGATGGATATTTTGATTGTGCTTTTTACAGTTTACGCCAGTCTTTTGAAATATCAGTAACTTCTTTATATTTGAATGAAAATAAATCTATCATAGATAAATGGAATAAAAAACAAAGTGGGTTTGAGCAACACACTATGGTTAAATCCTTAAAAGAACAATTAGAAGATTACAAGGAACTAAGAGAAGGATTACTCAAACCATATTTTGAGAAACTACGTTCTATTATGGAAAAAATGAATAAATATATCCATAAACAGGGATTTTCTACAATGTATACTATGAGATATAGTTTTGAAGGGCGTAAAATATATAAAGAAGAACAATTGATAAAATTTTTCACCTATTGTTTAAAGGCTTGTATTGGTGCTGTTGCTATATGGAGAATTGTTATAGACCCAATGCCTGCATTATTAAACGATGAGACTATTTTCCGAAAAACACGTGAAATGATTACAGAACCATATAGTGATGAATTTATCGAAACATACATAGGAAACGATATATTTGAGTTATATAAGCAATCAACTCTCTATAAAGAATATTACCAATATTTCAATCAGTATGAGGAACAGAACGGAGCTGTATTTTATCTTATTCATTACCAATGTATAAATAGAAACAATCTTGATGATATTTATAAGCAAATTCATCTATTAGACATTAAAGAAAGAATTGCAGTATTATTTATAACATTCTCAGAACATATAGCAAATATCATATTTGGTAATGGTCTTTTTAACTTTACATCCAATATTGTTTTTAAAGGAGATGATAAATCTATTACATATGGAGAAGGAATATATGATAATTATTTCAAAGAACATGATATAAACCAACCATACAAAGGAGGATTTATTTCCCGTTTCAAATTTAAAAATGAGAATGTAATTGTGATTCATAATGAATTGTTTCTTGCAGAAGAGTTATCTGCATTCAATCTGATTAATGAAAAATGTGCAGACTATTTACAAAAAGAAAATGATAATTTTAATAGGATAATAGATGAATATACAAATACCAATCAACAAAAGATGTGATTTCCTTTAACTTTATAAATTAACCTCTATCTTCGCATTCAGAAATCGTACCCAAGTCACAAAAACTATGTAAAACGGTGCAAAGCTGTGAAAACCTTATTCAAGGGACTTACATCGCAGGAAAGATATAACTTACTGAAAAGCAGTGCTATATAAACCCGTTTTCGATTCTTGGTGGCACCACTCTTAAGAAAGATAAAACGATATAAATCCCTGGATTTCTTTGAAATTCAGGGATTTTGCTTTTCCAAGAATAAGTAAAATAAGACTCATACTATTATTTCCTCAAAGCAGATTAGTTTTCTTACCGGCAAATATTCCTTATAACTACTTTTTGCTAATCGTTTGGCTGTCTGGTGAAGTTCAGATTCTTGCTAATATATTGTGCTCTCACTTTCAGCAAGAATCGGGTTTCATAAGTTATAGATAAACGCGATTTTTGTAACCTATAAAAAAACATTTAAAAATATGGAAATCAAAAATTGTGTGTTGACTGATACTAATGAGATTTTATCACTGTATGAAGCAGCAAAGAATCTTCAAACTCAAAGGAAAATGGTAGTATGGCCATCTTTTGAGAAATCGTTTATTGAAAATGAAATAAATGAAGAACGACAATGGAAAATCATAATTGATAATGTAATTGTCTGCAATTGGACTATTGCATTTGAAGATAAAGAAATCTGGGGCGACAAAGACAAAAACGATTCGATCTATATTCACCGGATATGTAACAACCCTAACTTTCGCGGAAACAGGTACATTGACAAAATTGTAGAGTGGTCAATACAATATGCAAAACGTAAAGGAAAACGGTTTATTCGTTTAGACACATTAGGCAATAATACTAAATTGATAGAACATTACACATTGGCAGGTTTTATTTTTTTAGGGATGCTAAGATTGACTGACACGGCAACCCTGCCACGTCATTACCAAGATGAACCAAACTGTTGCTTCTTCGAAGTAGACTTACAAGCTGACATGAAGAGTAACAGCTAACAAACGTTTTTGCGCATGCAGGGCTGGGCATTAAAATTCTTATGATATAGTTTTCCACCTCTTCAGTTCCGGAAAGAAACTTTTCATCTTGTCCAGAGCCCCCTGCTCGCTAAAATTAGGATCATCCTTGAAGATTTCTTTCAGATGCACCAAACTAACATCAATCATCTCTTCCATACTGATGTCCGAAGTAAAAGCTCCGTCCTTATAGCAATAGATGCAATAGTCATGCATGAGCGAACCATCCTTGTTCGTCGCTACTTCTTCTTCCTTAGTCAGTGGCATGCCACAACTTTGACAATACATATTTTCCATAATCATTTTACATGCTGACACGCACAATTTATCAACCAGTTAACACCAAATTTATCAGTAAACATACCAAAGTAATCACCCCAGTGAGCCACACTCATGGGCATTGTCACTTGTCCATCTACCGATAGCCCGGCAAACAACCGGTCAGCTTCTTCTTTGCTGTCCGCCTCTATATAAATAGAGAAATTATTGCCGAAGATTGTTCTCTGAACCATATATCCGATGACGTCAGCTCCCATCAGCACGGTAGTCTCACTTATAGGCAGACAGATATTCTCTATTTTAGTTTGCTCACTTTCTGAAATAACAGGCATGCCGTCTTGCGGAGGAATATCTCCATATCTGCCTATAAAAGTAAACTCTGTTCCGAATGCTGATTTGTAGAAATTGAAAGCTTCTTCACAATTACCATTGAAAAGGAGGGAAAGGTTAATTTTCGCCATATCTTGATGTTTTTAAGTCTAAATCAGAAGACGCTAAGTTCATCTTCTATGATTATTTCACAAATATAATTGTTTTTCTCTGATTTGCAAGAATCTGCAAATCAGAGAAGAATCAAGAATCGCTTTAGCATCAAAAGATTTTTCCTAAAAAATAGAAAATCAAGAAAAAAACTGTAGATTTGCATTAACATAATGATGCAATACAATATGCGATACATACTGACTACTATTTTTATATTCATTAGTTCCACCCTATTTGCCCAGAACACGACACAGGCAACCGATAGCCTTTTGCAACTTCTGAATACAACCGCTTCTTCTGAAAAGAAAATTCAAATATACAGAAATTTAGCAGATATTTCCATAGATACTCCAGACGCAAAAACTTATCTTCTGAAAATGTACCGGGAAGCATCGAAGGTCAATGATAAAAAGAATATGCTGAATGCACTCAATGACATCGCAGTTGAGGAATCCAATTATTATAGAAAAGATTCTGTCATCAAATACATCGGATACATAAAAAAAATAGCAACTCCGGAAGAAGTAAATAGTCTATTACCTATCTATCGCATGCGTATCTTCGATTCACAATGTTTTTCGGACCAAAAAGAGGAAGCCATAAAGGAGGAACTAAGTTTCCTGAATGCGGAAACAGACGGGTCGAACGACCCTTACAATAAGGTAGCCTCAGCTTACATAATGGGTTCCAGCTTCTATATGAACAACCAGTTTGAGAGTGCTTTGCCTCATCTGCAGAATGCAATAAAGCTTGTAGAATCACTTCCTGAAAAGAAGAAATTCGAATATAAGCGTTTTGTAACCTGGAGATTATGTTTTAGCTATGCCCAAGCAGGAAAGACCAAAGAGTCCGTAAAAATTATGGAGAATCTTATCAATCTGGTAGAACAAAAATATAAAACCGACTATCAGAAGCAACGCCCTTTCTATAGAATAGAGTTATATCTGCTCCAGTACTATTCTTTTATGATTGGCAGTTTATCCTATCTCACAGTAGAGCAAACGCAAGAGTACTGGAACAAAATCCAGACAATTGGCAAAACGCTTACCAACGACTTGGATAGATACAATTATTATCTGTGTGCCAATAATTACTACTCCAACAACCACATAAAAAAAGATTATCCAAGGGCTATAGAAGCTAATGATTCACTCATTAGAATTGCGAAAATATTAGCTCCTATAAACCTGCCGGGATTATATAATATCAATTCGCTGCTTTATGAAGAGAGCAAAGATTATCCGAATGCATTGAAATACCTGAAGATTTCTCATCAGATTCAGGACTCACTGACTACAGACGTCGCTCATAAACAACTCAACGAATTGCAGGTGAAATATGACCTCAATGCGCTCAATAACGAAAAAACGATGCTGGAAATAAAGAATAAGCAAACTCTGCTTATCTCTCTCAGCATTTTATTGATTATTGTAATCTCTATTTGTACCTACCTCTATTTCTCCTGGAAGAAGGAAAAGAGGATGAAGATGGAACTAAAAGTTCTGCATGGCAAAGCACAGGAAAGCGAAAAGATGAAGCAGGCATTCATCAACTCCATCTGCCACGAGATACGCACTCCGCTCAACGCAATCGTCGGATTCTCCGATCTGATAATGAACGATGAAATAGACATGGAGATGCGCCGTGAGTTTCCGGCAGAGATACAAAAGAGCACGGTGCTACTCACCGAGCTTGTCAACAGTATGCTGGAAGTAGCCAACCTGGACGTTTCCGAAGAAAAACTACCTTGCGAGCCTGCCGATTTAAGGAATATTTGCACGCAGGAAATGGAACAGCTCAACAAGAAGCCGGAAATAGAATACATACTGGACATCGCGCCCGAAAGTATGATAATCCAGACGAATGTCCAGTATCTGACACAGGTAATCGGACATTTGCTGAATAACGCGAATAAATTCACGGAAAAAGGATGTATCACCCTGAGTTATGAAGCTGACAAGCAGCAGGAGCATATATCCATCAGCGTGACGGATACAGGCCGCGGAATCCCCGAAGAGAAATACGAAGAGGTATTCAACCGTTTCTCCAAACTCGACACCTTCGTTCCCGGCAACGGACTGGGATTATATCTCTGCCGGCTCATCGTGAAACGCCTGGCCGGAGAGATTAAGATTGACCCTGATTATACGGAGGGCACGCGGATGATTGTTACTCTGCCGATGCATTAACCACCCTTTCGCTGATTATGACTTTTGAAATCTGCTCGAAATATCTTGCCTCCGTTTCAAGTAGATATAAGACTGTACACCCAATAATATCACAAAAAGGTATTCGGCCGTTAAATAAACCGACAGGGAAACGGTAAGGCAGTAGCTCAACAGATAGAGATAGCCCAGGTAAATGATAATTGTGGAGACTTGGAATATAAATGCCATCCGGGTATTCCCTGTTCCAGTCACCGCATTGACATACACGTATCCGGGCAAGGCAAATCCGTAATTCAGCAACATAACGATAAAAGGATAATGGGCAAACTCAATTAATTGGGCATTATCCGTGTAAAATCCAACAATCTGGCGGTTGAATAATAAGGCGATAACAATCAAAGGTCCCCCTACTGCATACCCCAATCTGAGTACTTTACTACAAAGCCGAAACAGATTTTGTCCTTCTCCCGCACCAATCAGGTTACTCACCAAAGAGCCGCTTGTTGCCGCAAAGGAATTGACTATCACAAAGAAAACCGTCGATACGCTTCTGGTGATATTGGACGCTGCCAACTGCACCTCTCCCAAACGCTCTATCGCCACAAAGAAAAGGAACCATGGGGCAACACTGATAAAAGCGTGCATCATGCTCCATACGGATAGACGCAGGAGTGCCGCCAATAGTTTTCCATCATAGACAGCTTTCAATCCGAAGTGATTTTTATCCACTTTCTTCTGAAAAGTATAACACACCAATATCAGCAAAGAACCCGCCTCAGCCAATGATGAAGCCATTGCCGCACCCGATATACCCAGATTAAAACAGAAGATAAACAAATAATTACAAGGTATATTAATGAGAACCGCCATCATTGCAGCCCACGACAACACTCTCGTTTTTGTGATTCCGACAAAGAACGAACGGAATGCCAGAAACGGGAAAGAGAATATCAGCCCGAAACATCTCCATTTCAAATAATCGACCGCAGCCTGATAAATTTCGGGCGAATGAATGAAATATTTCAGAATAACGGGGGATAGCGCATAGGATGCCAGACTTAAAACAATAGCCAAGCCGCTCAGAAATAGTAATCCTTGATAGAACGTCCGGCCAGTTTCCTTGTACCGTTGTTCCCCGTTTCTACGGGCAATCATCACCTGCAAGCCCAGGCTGAAACCAAATCCAAGCATATAGATAGCCAGATAATAGACACTTGCAAGGGCGGAGGCGCCTAATTCCACCTCGCCCACATGCCCAAGAAAAACTGCATCGGTGATATTGATTAATTGTTCCATCAGGATGCTCATCATCACGGGAAAGTTGATGAGCCAGATTTGCTTATACGTATAATTCATTGTTCAATTTTAATAAGTGATGAATAAAGCTTATCCGGGAAATGAAGTGAACCGGGCTACAAGTTAATGTCAGCTATACTGTTGCTACGACTGAGAGTATCATTATCCGTATTGATGATAGGCATCATCGGCATTGATGATAGGCATCAATGGCATTGATGGTAGGAATCATTGGCATTGATTCTACCCATCATCGGCATTGATTCTATACTCACTTCTACACTAAGCCCGTCTCTGTTCCGGACATACCCCATCAATGTCCTACTTGCATCCGTTCTCGAATGGAATACTGTCAGGATTTTATAAAAATACTACGAAGAAACATGAGATTGTTTTCCGTATCTCTTTCAAGGCAAGGCTCAACTGGCTTTCTACATTTCTTTTGGTAGTGTGTAGCCGTTCGGCTATTTCTTCATTGCTCAATCCCTCGTTCCGGCTCAATACATAAATCTTCCGTCGTTGCTCCGGCATGTTTTCCACCGTTTTGTCAATTAGCAACCCCAACTCTTTCGCTATCATATCCTCCTCGGAAGTAGAACCGTACTCCTGCCCGTGAATTGTGCTCAGATAAGCCTCCTGCACATATTTATGCTTCAAAAAGTTGATTGCCGAATTTCTTGCCATCGTGTGCAGAAAAGCATCGAACGATTTGGTCTTGTCTATATCCCGGTGTTTCACCCAAAGATTTACAAATAAATCTTCTGCCAACTCCTCGGCATCCGGTTCGGACTTGACGTATCCGTATATAAACGCCTTTACTTTTCCGTAATAAGCCAGAAAAACAATCTCAAATGCCTTGTGACATCCCTGTTGCAAGGCTTCAAGCGTTTTCATATCAATCTTATTACTCATGTAGGGGGCTGTTTTTGTTCTTGGTGGGAACAAAAGAAGTGATTATTTATTTTATGAAGTCCTCCTTTTCAAATAATTAACCATGTCCTTTCTATTTTAGCATTTCTCCGGGGCTTGGGTATGTCCCGGAGATATGGTATATTTGCAAAGTAAACTTTTTAATCTTGATGAACCCATGAAAAGAAGAATAGCCTGCCTGGCGCTGACTCTTTGCCTGGCATTGACCGCCTTTGCCGGAAAACCCGCTTATCTTTTTTCTTACTTTATCGGTAACAGTGAAGACGGCCTGCATCTGGCCTATAGTTATGACGGCCTGACCTGGACGCCACTGAACGAGGGACGCTCTTTCCTGACTCCCGCAGTGGGGAAAGACAAACTGATGCGCGACCCCAGCATCTGCCAGTCGCCCGACGGAACCTTCCACATGGTGTGGACTTCCAGTTGGACGGACCGCATCATCGGCTATGCCTCCTCCCGCGACTTAGTTCACTGGAGCGAGCAACAAGCCATTCCCGTCATGATGCACGAACCTACCGCGCATAATTGCTGGGCACCCGAACTTTTCTACGATGAACCGTCGCAAACTTATTATATCTTCTGGGCCACCACCATCCCCGGCCGCCACAAAGAAGTGGCTACCAGTGAGAGCGAAAAGGGTTTGAACCATCGCATGTACTATGTAACAACAAAAGATTTCCGTACTTTTTCCGAAACCAAGATGTTCTTCAATCCTGATTTCAGCGTCATCGACGCCGCTATTGTGAAGGTGCCCAAGAGCGGCGAGTTGATTATGGTAGTGAAGAATGAAAACTCCAATCCGCCGGAGAAGAACCTGCGGATTACGCGTACAAGGAATATCAGGGATGGATTTCCGGTTGAAGTATCTGCTCCCATAACCGGTGATTACTGGGCGGAAGGCCCTGCCCCGCTCTATGTGGGTGATGCGCTTTACGTTTACTTCGATAAATATCGCGACCATCGTTACGGGGCGGTCCGCTCATTGGATAATGGAAAGACGTGGGAAGACGTGTCCGACCGGGTTTCTTTCCCGAAGGGAACACGTCATGGAACGGCTTTCAAAGTAGATGCCTCAGTGGTGGAGGCCTTGCTTACTTCAAGTACTTCTTCAACGGGCAATCAGTAGCCTTTATCCCTTCTGCAATACTCCGGGCATTCATGCGTGCACCCTTTAGTGAGGTGTGCGTGTGGTCGGTGTTGTAGAAAGCGGGTGTCTTCTTGGGCCCCATCTTCTGTAGTTTATCAGCCGATAGTTTATTCAAATCAATGAAGTAGGCACCGGTCATTTCTGCCGCCTCACGCGTCCACTTGCCATAACTGTTCGTATTGCGTTCAATTTCCCCATCTTTCCACTTGTTGCGGGGTGTGTGACTCAGTACGATGGGGATGGCCCCCTTTTCCTGTGCATCCATAATAAACTTGCGCAGATACCAGCCAAAGCTGTAAATCACCTGATATTTTCCTGTTTTTTCCATCAGGAAAACCTTGCTTTCGTTTCCCGAACCGTGCAGCTCGCCGCGCGCTTTGCCTACGTTGATGTCTCCTCCGTCATTATGGCCAAACTGGATAAGTACGAAATCACCGGGTTGCAGGGCATCATAAACCTTGTTCCAACGGCCTTCGTCCAGGAATGTACGTGCACTGCGTCCTGCCATGGCATGATTCTCAACAGTCACCTTTTTCAGGTTGAACTCGCCGGCTATCACGCTACCCCAGCCCCACATGCCGTCTTTATCATCATCTTTATTCTTCACCGTGCTGTCTCCGATGGTGAACACTACCGGACAACCTTCTTTCCGGCTGGCACCGGTGAGCGTGTCTTTCTCTACTGGTTTCAGATAGTTTGCCAGCTCCAGACCTGCGCACTCCCGAATACCTTCGGCGGCAGAAGCTGCGTTCACTTTAGCGCCGAAAGCACTGGTATGGATGCGGTCCAGATAGAACATATATTTCACCTTCTCTTTGCCGAATTTCTCGAACTTACGGGCGGTGATGTCGTTCAAGTCGATAAAGGGCACTTGTTGTTCTTCGGCTATTTGCTTTGCCCACAGCCCGAATGTCTTGTTGACACGCGTCACGATCGTGCTGTCTTTATCTTCCCAGGCATTGCGGGGCGTCAGTGAGAACAGGATGGGGTGGGCGCCTTTCGCTTTCACTTCCTGCACAAAACGGCGCATGTACTCGCCATAGCTATATACCGTTTCTTTTACTCCGGTTTCCTGAATGGTTACGTTCAGGCTGTCTTTGCCAATTCCGGGAATGGAGGCGCGTGCACGTCCGCTATCGTAAGGACCATTGTCGTTGTGTCCCAATTCGATAATCACCCAGTCGCCCGGGCGCACTCCTTTGATGACATCCGGCCATAGATGCTTGTAGAACGTGCGGCTGCTTGTTCCGCCCAGTGCGTGGTTTTCTACCGTTATCCGGTTCTGGTCAAAGTGGTCTCCGGCGTAATACCCCCAGCCCCATTGACCATTGTTGCCGTTGCCCAAGGTGCCGGTGCGCATGGTGGAGTTTCCTACTAAAAACAAAACCGGATTATTGCCTTTGCGGCTGGAACCGGCTATCGGACGTGCTGTCCGTGCTTTGTTCAAACTATCCAGTGTATTGTCAATTACCTGGTTGACGTCCTTCATGGGTGCAGCCACCTTGTTTTGGGCTTGCATCGGCAGACAGAATGCGAATGCAACTCCCAAAATCAAGTAGCTGCAAAATGTGTGTCTATTCATTTTTTTATTACTTTATGCTATGTTTTGTGCAAAAGTAGGCGAAATCTTACTTTCTCCGAATGGAATATTATTCATATTGATGTCTTTTTGTCCCATAGGGAGGACTTTTCTAAAGCATAACCCCTAATTTTATTGAAATTGAGTTGTGGTGGAGCTTCTCCCGGAATTCTGCCGCATAGTGGCTGTTCTCATACTTTTTCAACCGTTCCAGGTTTTGGATTTCATATCCTATGCTTAACAGAAGCGTCGTTTTACCACGCATTTTATACTGTACACCTACGGATGGATGAAAGAAGAAACCACCATTGGCATCTTCATCGGGAGCGAAAGCATATCCGATGCCGCATTGCAGATAGGGGACAAATCTTCTTGGTTTAGTCAGTTGAAATCTGGCGTCGGCGAAGAGGGGGATCAGCGCTTTCTCATAGAAAGATAATCCGGTGCCGATGCCCGCAGAGAAGCGTTCTGATAGCTTGTAGTGTCCTGCCACTTGCCAGGCGAATGGAGTGGTAGAAGGGGTATCCATAGAAATTCCCGTTCCGATGGTGGTCATGTAGGTGAAACGGTCTGTAATCTGGCCCTTCACAATGGGATTTGTCAGAAATAACAGGAGTATAAAGATAATCTTTTTCATTGTACATTTACAGTTATGCGTTTTACAATATGGAGAGCAGTAGTCAGTGCGGAGGTATCGGTTTCCAAGTCACCGGAACTACCGTCGGGACTGCTATGCCCGAGCAGAACGGCTTCAAATGCTTTCTGACCGGAGGATAAGTCCACATCTGCAGAATAAACCACCGCCGGTTGTCCGCTCCCCTCTTTACCACCCGAATAACCCGGTTCGCCCTCTTTGCTCGCCTTGGTATAGTAGTCGTTGAAATCCGTCGAATGGTTGATTTCCACTTTAATCCTGAACTGTTTCAGTTTATCGGATGGATGTAATTTTACGTCGAAACTACCACGGGGAGTTGCTCCGGATATTCCATCCGTGAGCGGCTCCTCTTTGGTTGGCAGGTAAAGTCCGTCCTTATACTGTATGCCCCGTGCATGGCACCAGTGGGGCAGGGCCTCTTTTCTTCTGTTGCCTCCTGAACTTTGCCAGGACTGGGTTGCAATTTTGTGGCTGGCATAGATGGTAGACAAGTAATTCCCTTTCATATCTTCCATCCAGATGGCAATCTGGGGCGGATTCTTTTTCTTGATTCCCAGAAATAGCGGGAAGTCGTGCGGCCATTCTTCACCTTCTTCGATGCATACTTTTACATCTCCTGCTTCATATTCAATCAGCTCTTTCTGACAGGAACAGAAAGAGAAAAGTGATAAACAAATCCATGTCATAATCATTTTCTTCATCTTTAATTCATTTGATTGTTACTATAAAATGAGTTTGTTACCAAGTGGGAACATTGCGGGCATAAGTGATCCGGATACTTATATCTGCCTTTTATGCATTACACTTGGAAAACCTTATCGATAAGAGAGTCTATTCCTTGGGTGATTTGTTCCCATCCTGAGTTATTGTTCAGAGGGATTCCGTTGTAAACCGGGCAGAATTCTTCCAGCATCACAAGGTAGGTGATGGATGCTGTTAGGACGGAGGCCAGCACTTCGAGTTCTTTTAATGGATAGCCTGTCAGTTCGCTGATTCTTTTTATACGCTGCATGCCGGCGTTTTCGCGTTGCTCCCTCAGCCTCACGATTATTTCATTGTCGGAAGAGAGTTCCCAGCGGTGCAGCCTTCGCAGAGTAGGGTTGCTGCGTAGTTGTTCTATCTGGCTTCGGAACATCTGCTTCAAGTATTCCGGCAGTTTGTTGCGTTCCGGAAGTTCTTGCGGAAAGTTAATCCAAAAATCATGCTGGCGGATATAAGTAGCCATAAGCCCTTCTACCGAACCAAAATAGCGGTATATCAATATCTTGGATACACCGGACCGGGTGGCAACGGCATTGATTCCTATTTTCTCAAATCCGTTTTCACTTATCATCTGGCCGATGGTGTCCAGTATACGCCTTTCCGTTGTTTCCCTGTCCCTTTCCGGGGTGATGTTCTTTGCTGTCATATGATTGTATGTTACTAATCGGGAACAAAGATATGTTACCGGTTGGAAACATGCAAGTAAAACAGGAAATAAATTTGCTGATCGGGTGTTTTTATTCTTTTGAAGGGGAAGACTGTTAGAAGTTTAAACATTTAAGTGAACCGTAATGTTATATCAATAAAAAGACAATAGACATGCTTACTACCTTCTTAAATACACTGGCAACGATAATTAGTGTGACAAGTCTTCTCATTGTCACCTACGGAGCACTAATCAGCATCATATCCTTTCTTAGTAATGAATTCAAGAGATTTACAGGCAAATATTCAACGACCAATATCCGGAGGTTGCGTGCTACCTTCGGGACTTATTTATTGTTGGGACTTGAATTCCTCATAGCATCGGATATACTAAAGACTGTATTGGAACCTACTCTGAACGAATTGGGTATTTTAGGAGGGATAGTTGTTTTGAGAACGATTCTCTCTGTCTTCCTGAATAAAGAAATTAAGGAGTTAGAGATAGAAAGTGAGAAAGATGAATGAAGCTGGCATATTTCTTAAATATGTAGCCTGTGTTATGTTAATTGTTAACATTAGAATGTCGGGTAGTTAACGACTTCCTTAATTCTATTAAACCATGTTATAAAACTCTCCGTTTGACCCTGAAAATTTGGAGATATCCCTAAAGTCCGTATCTTTGCAATGTGTTTTTCATAGTATTAGATTTAAGGTTAACAAA
>OGIE01004501.1_pt1 | contig 13108 bp, 9 predicted proteins | sample 1571581 | NCBI WGS metagenome assembly OGIE01 (sample SAMEA2582021, study PRJEB24529) | metagenome | biome: Human gut stool | place: China | collected 2011
ATTTTCATCTCGTTTTCTCCTTGTTGTATCAAAAACACCCTGTCTGACACGGTTTTGGGTCCAGACAAGGCATTTTGAGTTTCTTTTCAGTTGTCTGCTTCCACCTTGCTGAGCAGGATGCGGTCGTTGTCGAGGGCCTTGCCAGCATTCTCACGGAACTTTTCGAGCAGGTCGTCCACAGTCATCCGGCTGCGCTCCTCGCCCTTGACGTCGAAGACGACGCGGCCCGCATCCATCATCAGGGTGCGGTTGCCCAGCTCCAGTGCCTGGTGCATGTTGTGGGTGACCATCAGGCAGGTGATCTTCTTTTCCGCTACGATGCTCTGGGTCAGTTCCAGCACCTTTTCGGCGGTGGCGGGGTCCAGCGCGGCGGTGTGCTCGTCGAGCAGGAGCAGCTTCGGGGTAACAAGGGTCGCCATCAGCAGCGTCAGCGCCTGACGCTGTCCGCCGGAGAGCAGGCCCACCGGCTGCTTCATCCGGTCTTCCAGCCCCATATCCAGCAGAGCCAGCTTTTCGCGGAACAGGGCCTTATCCTTCCGGGAGATGCGGGAGAAGATGGCGTGGGGGGCCGTGCCTGCGCGGAGGTAGGCCAGCGCCAGATTCTCTTCGATGGTCATGTTCGGGGCGGTGCCCTTGAGCGGGTCCTGGAAGAGGTGGCCGATGACCCGGCTGCGCTCAAATTCCGGGGTGAAGGTGATGTCCTGCCCGCCCAGCGTGATGCTGCCCTCGTCGGCGATGAAGCCGCCCGTAATGGCGTTGAACAGGGTGGATTTGCCTGCACCGTTCGAGCCGACGATGGTGGCGAAGTCGCCCGCTTCCATCCGGAGGCTGACGCCGTTCAGGGCCACCTTTTCATTGACCGTGCCGGGGTTGAAGGTCTTGTGCAGGTCGTTCAGTTCCAGCATTTCCATCTCAGACCACCTCCTTCTTCCGGGCCGCGTGCTTCCGCTTTTCAAAAGCCAGACGGTTCTGGATGGCCGGCATCGAGATGGCAATGGCCACGATGAGGGCCGACACCAGCTTCATGGCGGCCGCCGGGACATTGAAGCGCAGGGCCACCGCCACGATGAAGCGGTACAGGCAGCTGCCGAACACGACGCCCAGCACCCGGCGCACCATGGTGCGCTTGCCCACCAGCGTCTCGCCGATGATGAGAGAAGCCAGTGCGATGGTCACCATGCCGGTGCCCACGTTGATATCGCAGCTCTTCTGGTACTGGGCCAGCAGACCACCGGACAGGGCCGTCAGCGCACCGGAGATGCACAGGCCCACCGTGATGGTAAAGGCCGGATTGATGCTGGACGCCCGCACCATGGCGGCGTTGTCGCCGGTCGCCCGGATGGACAGGCCCAGCCGGGTGCCCAGAAAGCCCACCATCCCGGCACCGGCCAGCGCGATGACCACCACGGCCAGCACCAGCTTATACCAGCCGCCCGTAAAGGCCAGCACTGTTTTGGCCAGCGAGAAGACCGTGTCCGTCTTGACCAGCGACAGCGTGGACGAAAAGCCCATGACCGCCAGATTGATGGTATAAAGGCCGGTGTTCACGATGATGCCCGCCATGATGCTCTCGACGCCGAGGCGGGTCTGCAAAAAGGCTGTGATGAAACCGGAGCACACGCCAGCCGCCATCGCCGCCAGCAGGGCCAGAAAGGGGTGGCCGGTCAGTGCGACCTGGCAGGCCACAGCGCAGCCCAGCGTGAAGCAGCCGTCGGTGGACAGGTCTGCAATGTTCAGGATGGAATAGCTCAAGAACAGAGCCAGCGCAACGAGGGCGTAGATGCAGCCCAATTCCAGCGCGGTCTGGATCACGTTGAGCGAAAAGATACTCGCCAGCATGGTGTGTACTCCTTATTTTTTAATAACAGACGATTCCGTCACAGCTGCACTGTGACGGAATCGCTCTTGTTTTTATGAAATGAGATGGATTTAGAAGTTCTCCTGCGTGGTCACTTGCACGATCTCGGTGCAGTAGGGCTTGAAGGCTTCCTTGATCATGTCCAAAGTCTTATCATCCATGCCCAATGCTGCGGCCGTCTCTGTATTGATGGTCACAATGCCGTTGTCGAAGGTCTGGTAAGGCAGGTCGGCGGTGGTCTTGCCCTCGCAGAGCAGCTCGACCACCATGTCTGCGGTGGCCTCGCCCAGCTGGACGTAATCGACGCCGTAGCCCACGAATGCACCGTTCAGTGCGAAGCTGTCGGCACCGGTGTAGTGCTGGACGCCTGCTTCGAGGAAGCTCTCATAGATGGACAGCTCCGCAGTCATGACCGTGTTATCGGTCGGGGTGAACACGGCCTTGACCCCGGCCGCGATGAGGGCTTCGGCCGCCATCTGGACTTCGGCGGTGGTGGTGCCGTTCTTTTCAATGTACTGGATGCCCTTGCTGTCGCAGAATGCCTTGGCATCTGCGATGGCCTGGGTGGAAGCATCCTGGCTCAGGTCGTACAGCAGGCCGATGGTGTCAATATCCGGGTTGACGGCCAGGATGAGGTTCATGATGGCGTCGGTGTTCAGGGCATCGGAAGTGCCGGTGATGTTCTCCTCGCCGTCAAAACCGGCGGAGACCGGGTCGGTGACCGCAGAGTAGACAACGGGGATGTCGGTATCCTCGACCGAAGCCAGCATGGTGGCGGCGGTGGGGGTAGCCACGGCCACGATGACGTCCACGTCATCGGCCACAAGGTCGGCACCGATCTGGTTCAGGTTGGTCTGGTCGGCCTGCGCGTTGGCGTAGTAGTCGGCATAATCAAAGGTCACGCCCTTTTCCTTGCCCACCTCATCCAGACGGCTCTCAACGGAGGCGACGATCTGGTTCAGAGAGGCATGGTCCACATAATTGACGATGCCCACCTTGAAGGTCTGGCCCGCTTCTGCCGAAGCAGCTGCCGACGAGGCGGCGGCGCTGGAGGCGGTGCCGGAGGCAGCGGACGAGGCCGAGCCGCCGCAGCCAGTCAGGCTGAATGCAGAAACAGCGGCAGCGCCCAGAGCGGCCTTGAGAAAATTGCGGCGGGAGATCATGTTCATGGTTTTCATAGCGGTTGCTCCTTCCCTGGAGCGGGCGGCAGTAAAAAAGACCCGCTCCACTTGCGGAACGGGCCTTTTCATGGTAACAAAAGATCCCGTCCCTGTGTGTTCATCCACAAGGACAGGATCGAAAATACGATTCTGCGGTGCCACCTTGTTTGCTCTGCCCAAGCCAGCTGCTGGCTGCAGAGCCCCTCACGGAGAGCCAACACTCCCCTGCCCTGTAACGGAGGCTTCCGTCCCAAGCTACTGGAAAGCACTGGCTCTCGTTTGCCCGGCCCTCGGCGGCCCACGAAGTCCTGCCCCGCTCTCGCCCGTTTCCATCCTCCGGGCTCTCTAGCAGATGCGCTGTGCAGGTTCTCTTCCGCCTCATCGGTTTGATTGCATTATACACTTTATTCGTGTAAAGTCAAGAGGGAATTTTTCATCTTTGCAATTGTTCAGATGAATCCGGTTTTCGTTTCCTTGACTTTTCTTGACTTCTTTTGTGAAACAACGTACACTGTGTTCATTATAATTTTCCGAAAGAAGGTGTTCTTCACGAATCCGACCGAAAATACCCTGCTGCATGGGCCGGTGCGTCCGGCGCTGCTGCGGTACGCCCTGCCCATCATCCTGAGCATGGTGGCCACCCAGTTCTATTCGGTGGCCGATACCATGATCATCGGCCTGCGGCTGGATGCCGACGCGCTGGCGGCGGTCTCCAATGCTTCCACCATCCTGATGCTCTTTCTGTTCATCTCCGGCGGCATGGAGCTGGGCGGCGGCCTGCTGGTGGCAGCGGGCCGACCCACGGCCACCCGGCAGGAGATGGCCGAGCTGCTCTACAACCTGCTGTTCGTCGATCTTGTGCTGGCGCTGGGCCTGACCGCACTGGGCTTTTTCACCCTGCCCGCCCTGCTCCGGCTCATCCGGACGCCGGAGGAGATCCTGGCTGAGGCGGTGCTTTATGGGCGGGTGTATCTGGTCGGCCTGCCCTTTCTGATGCTCTATGACCTGACCAAAGAGTGCATCATGGGCTGCGGAGACTCGAAAACACCGCTCCGGGCCGTAGTCGCCACCAGCGTGATGAACATCGTGCTGGACCTGGCGCTCGTTGGCCCCTTCGGGGTCGCCGGTGCGGCCGGTGCTACCGCTGCCGCACAGATCGCCGGAGCGGGGTACATGCTGGCCCACCTGCGCAAGACCGAACTGAGCCTGCCCTTCCGCCGGGAGATGCTCAAGGCAAGCTACGCGAAGGACATCTTCCGCCTTTCCGCCCCCAACTCCCTGCAGCAGGCCAGCGGCACCATCATCACGACGGTCAAACAGGGGCTTCTGGGCGGGCTGGGCGTCGCGGCCATCGCGGGCTTTTCCTGCGCGGGCAAGCTCTCCAGCCTGCTGATGATGCCGGTGTACGGTTTCGTGCAGTCCATCGTCTTTTTCATCGCCCAGAACACCACTGCCCAGCAGCCGGGCCGGGTGCATACCGGCCTGCGGGAGGGGCGGCGCATCCTGTTTTTCTACTCGCTGCTGGTGGCAGCGCTCTGCATCGGGCTGAACGGCCCGCTGCTGCGGCTCTTCACCACCGACGCTGCTGCCGCCGCCTACGGCTCCACCATGCTGGCCTTCGAGGGCATCTCGTATGTGTTCACCGCGCAGAAGCACCTGTGCGAGGCCCGGCTGCGCGGTGCCCAGAAGATGGGGCTGTATCTGGCCTCGAACCTGGGGCAGATCGGGCTGAATCTGGCCGCCTGCGTTCTGCTGGTGCCCCGCATCGGCTTTTCGGGCTTCTGGCTGTCCACCTGGATCAGCGCCCCCGCCGGCCTTGCGCTGGCCGCGCTGCTGGCAAGGATCGGCGCAAAACAACAGAGCTAAAACAAAAAGCACAGTGCTTGTACTGTGCTTTCATTTATGATATACTGTTTTTGCAGCCATCTGGCTGACAGGCGCTGTCTGCAAATGCAGGTGGTCACGCTCCTCTCCCCGGCGAAGCGTTGGGGGGAACGCGTTCTTCTTTGCTTCCCCTGACGCCAATGCGGAAGGGGGGATGTTCTATGACGCTGAGTGAAGTGCTTCAGCTGCTCGCCGTGATCGGCGGTGCAGTTTTTGTGACGTTTCAGATTACATGGACGATTTCCAACAGCAAAAAGAAATGACCGCCTCTGCCCTACCAAAGCAAGCGGTCATTCTTTTTGACACCTGAGCCGAGGAGGAGCTGACCATTTTGCAGCCAGCGTCTTTCTCTATTTGTAGTATAGTAATTTTTTATCGTTTTGTCAAGCAGAAGAGGAACACAATGGAACCTTTGAAGATCCAACACATCACCCTGCCCCACCGGGCCGTGTTCGGCCCCATGGCAGGCTTCACCGATGCACCCTGCCGCCGCCTGATGGCGCAGCACGGGGCCGGTTTCACGGTCAGTGAAATGGTGTCCAGCCGCGCACTGGTCTACCACGACCACAAAACGGTCAGCCTGCTCAAGGCCGAACCCAACGGCGCCCCCTACGGCGTCCAGATCTTCGGCGAAGTGCCCCAGATCATGGGCGAAGCAGCCGCTGCCATCGAGGAATACGATTTCGATTTTCTGGACATCAACATGGGCTGCCCGGCCCCGAAGATCGTCTCCGGCGGTGCCGGCAGCAAACTGATGCTGGACCCCGACCTCTGCGGCAGGATCGTCGAGCAGGTAGTGGCGCACACCTCCCGGCCCGTCACGGTCAAGATGCGCAAAGGCTGGGACGCCGACCACGTCACCGCAGTCGAGTGCGCCAAGGCCTGCGAACAGGCCGGTGCGTCCCTCATCGCAGTACACGCCCGGACACGGGAGCAGATGTACACCCCCGGCATCGACCCGGAGATCATCGCCCGCGTAAAATCTGCCGTGCATGTGCCGGTGCTGGGCAACGGCGACATCCATTCGGCTGAAGACGCCGTCGCTCTGGTCAAAAAGACCGGCTGCGACGGTGTGATGATCGCCCGCGCAGCCCTGGGCGACCCGTGGCTGTTCGAGCGGGTGAACGCCGCACTGGAGGGCACCCCGGCCCCCAAAGAGCCGAATCTGCAGGCCCGGATGAACGCCCTCCGCCGTCAGGTGGAGGAGATGGTGGAGCAGAAGGGCGAATTCGTCGCCATGCCCCAGGCCCGCGCCCAGACCATGCACTACATGAAAGGGCTGAAGGGTGCGGCCTCCCTGCGGCGGTACTGCTGCGAGCTGACCCATCTGGAAGACATCGACCGCCTCATCGAGGCAGTGTTCGACCAGCAGCGCAAAGCGGGGCTTGACCCGGACGACGAGCGCGAGGTCCCGTTCCCCTGATCTTCCCGGACGATCCGGATTTTTTGAAACAAGAGGTTCTCTGCCATGACTTCATCTCACAACCCCCGGCTTCTGGGGCAAAAACAGAACAAATTCCTGCTCACAGTCTGCCTGTGTGCGCTGACGGCGGCGCTGATCTTTCTGCCGTTCTATCTTCTGGACGGCGGCTTTTTCCACTATGCCGGTGATTTCAACAGCCAACAGATCAGTTTTTACCGCTACATGAACGGCTTCCTCAAGGGGCTGGGCTACCCGGACGGCGCAGGCAGTGTCCGCAACACCTTCTCCTGGGCCACCGACCTGGGCAGCGGGGCGCTGAACGCCTATTCCTTCTACCTGTACGGCTCGCCGTTCTTCTGGTTCTCGCTGCTCTTCCCCCAGCGGTGGCTCCCCTATCTCATGGTCCCGCTGCTGGTGCTCAAGTTCGCCGTGGCGGGCGGCGGCGCATACCTGTATCTGCGCCGTTACGTGAAAGACCAAAACTATGCCGTGCTGGGCGCGGTGCTCTATGCCTTTTCCGGCTGGGGGCTCTACAACATCTTCTTCAACCACTTCATTGATGTGCTGGCCCTCTTCCCATGGATGCTCTGGGCGCTGGACGAAGCCGTCTACCATGGGCGGCACGGGCTGTTCGCGTTCTGGGTCGGCGTCAACCTGCTGAACAACTACTTCTTCTTTGTGGGGCAGGTGCTCTTCCTGCTCCTCTACTTCATCTGTAAAGTCAGCGCGGGGGATTTCAAGCTCACGCCCCGGCTGTTCGTCCATCTGGCCTTCGAAAGCCTCCTCGGCGTGGGGTTGGGGGCCGTCATCCTCTGGCCCGCCGTCCTCTCACTGTTGCAGAACCCCCGCACCATCGACCTGTCCTCTGGCTGGGGCTTTCTGACCTACGCGAAACCCCAGCAGTACCTTGCCATCCTGCTGAGCTGGATCTTGCCGCCCGACTCACCCTATATGACCTCCATCTGGTCTGAGGGCGTCATCAAGTGGACGAGCATGACCGCCTATCTGCCCCTGTGCAGTCTGGCCGGTGCTCTGGCTTACTGGCGCGCCCGGCAGGGCGACAGCAAAAAGCGGATCGTTGCCACCTGCGCCGTCTTTGCGCTGGTGCCTGTGCTGAACAGCGCCTTCTATGCCCTCAATTCCAGCTACTACGCCCGGTGGTTCTATATGCCGGTGCTCATCCTGGCCGCCATGACCATCAACGCACTGGAAGACCCCGCCGTCGAGCTGGACCGCCCGGCCCGGAACATCAGCGGACTCGTCATTGCCACGCTGGCCTTTGCGCTGGTGCCGGTGCAGGATGCCAGCACCAAGGAATGGTCGCTGGGCGTCCTGCAAAATCCCGGCCAGTACGCCGCCGTGTTCGGCTTTGCCCTCATCGGGCTGCTGGTCTACCGCTGGGTCGCGCAGCGGTGGCGACAGGACAAGCGCCTGCCCCAGCGGATGCTGGCGGCGGTGCTGGCATTCAGCTGCCTGTTCGGCATCACCCACATCGGCATCGGCAAGTTCGGCCAGTGGAATACCGACAGCGACCTGGTGGAAGAGTACACCAGCGCCCTGGCCCTGAAGGAAGACCTGCCGGAGGGCGACTGGCGCATCGACACCTACAAGACCCACGACAACCTCGGCCTCTGGCTGGACAAGAGCTGCCTGCAATACTTCGGCAGCACCGCCGCCCCCAGCATCCTCAGCTTTTATCCGGCGCTGGGCGTCAAGCGGGACGTCCGCAGCCAGCCGGAGCTTTCCAACTATGCGCTGCGGGGCCTGCTGAGCGTGAAGTACCTCATCACCAAGCTCGACCGGCAGGCCGACTTCCTCGAAGAGGCCGATGAGGGCTGGGCCTATTACGACACGCTGGATGGCTACACCCTCTATGAGAACACCAACTACGTCCCCATGGGCTTCACCTATGACTACTACCTCACCGAGGACGATTACGAGTCCACCGTGACGGTCACCCGCTCCAATCTGCTGATGCGGGCGCTGGTGCTCTCCGATGCGGATGCCGCCGCATACAGCCAGTATCTGCAGCCGCTGCCCGCCGCTGAGCTGAACGACCTGACCTACGACCGCTACGTGCAGGATTGCGCCGACCGCCGGGCCTCGGCCTGTTCGGTGTTCCAGATGACCAATTCCGGCTTCCACGCTGAGATCACGCTGGACGCCCCGAACCTCGTCTTCTTCTCGGTGCCTTACGACGACGGCTTCACGGCCACGGTCAACGGCAAAGAGACCGACATCCTGCGGGTGGACGAGGGCCTGATGGCGGTGCTCTGCCCCGCCGGGGAAAACACCCTTGATTTTGTCTACCGGCCGGACGGCATCCGGCTGGGCAAGCCTGTCACACTGCTTTCGCTCGTGGTCTTCGTATCCTACACCAGCTATTTTGCCTGGGACGATCGGAAAAAGCGGAAGCACTGAAGAAAAGGAGAGCGTTCTATGGAACAGCGTCACTGGAAAAAAGCCGACATCACCACCTCCCTGCTGGGCTACGGCTGCATGCGCCTGCCCACCCTGCCGGACGGCCGCATCGACGAAGTGCGGGCCGAAGCCCTGCTGAACACCGCGCGGGACGCGGGCGTCAACTACTTTGACACCGCCTACCCCTACCACGGCGGCGAGAGCGAGCCGTTCGTGGGGCGGGTCATTGCAAAATGGCCCCGCGAGAGCTTTTATCTGGCCACCAAACTGCCCCTGTGGCAGTGCGATTCGCTGGAAAAAGCCCAGCAGATCTACCGCAGTCAGTTCGAGCGGCTGGGTGTGGACACCATTGATTTCTACCTGCTCCACTCCCTGCACCGGGCACGGTACGACAAAGCCAAGGCGCTGGGCATCGTGGACTGGCTCTGGGAGGAGAAGAAGGCCGGGCGCATCCGGAACTTCGGCTTCTCCTGCCACGACAACGCGGACGGGCTGGAACACATCCTGCGGGACCAGCCCTGGGATTTCTGCCAGCTGCAATACAACTACCTTGACACCGACGACCGCGCCGAGGAGATCGCGGGCGACCGCGGCTATGCGCTGACCGAAGAGCTGGGCATCCCGCTCATCATCATGGAGCCCATCAAGGGCGGCACACTGGCCAACCTTCCGCCGGACGCTGTGGCGCCGCTGACCGCCCTCGACCCCGCCGCCAGTGCGGCTTCCTGGGCGCTGCGCTGGGTGGGCAGCCACAAAAACGTCCACCTGATCCTCTCCGGCATGAGCGCCGAGGAACAGCTGGCCGACAACCTTTCCACCTTTGCACCCTTCCGCCCCCTGAACGCGGCGGAAGATGCCGCTGTGGCCGAGACGGCCCGCATCCTGCACAGCCGCATCAAGATCGGCTGCACTGGCTGCCGGTACTGTATGCCCTGCCCCATGGGCGTGGACATCCCGGACAACTTCAGCATCTGGAACCGGCTGGGGATGTTCGGCCAGCCGGACGCCGTCCGGCACCAGTGGACCGCCCGCTTCCCGGATGCCGAAAAGGCCAGCCACTGCGTCCGCTGCGGCAAGTGCGAGGCCGTCTGCCCCCAGCACCTGCCCATCCGCACCGCGCTGGCCCAGCTGCAAACGGAACTGGATGCACTCTGATCTTCCCGCAAGCAAAAAAATACCGTGTCCCCGGCGTGGGGACACGGTATTTTTGCTTTTATGGTTTACCACTTCATGCCGATGGCATCCAGACGGCGGATGCGGTCCTCGGTCAGCTTCGGGTCATTTTCCGCGCGGGCCGTGCGCATCCGGCGGACCCAGTCGCCCAGACCGAAGCCGTCTTCGCTGCGGTAGGTGGCCGACGGCAGCAGGTCGCCGTTGGCCTTGGCATAGGCCGCTGCATGTTCATAGGCCAGGTCCCACTTGGCTATGCGGGCGTCCCACTCCATGCCGATGCCGTCCAGCCGTTTCACATGCTCCGGCGTTACCTGGAAGGAGTCAGGCCGGGTCTTGCGGGCAGCGCGGAGGTTCGACATCCAGACGCCCAGCCGGAACCCACCGGCCGTGACGTAATTGGAGGGCACCAGCAGGTTGCCATGCTCTTTGGCATAGCGGGCGGCTTCCTCAAAGTTGTGCTCCCAGTTCTTCTCCCGCAGGCTCTCCTTGCCGGAGGGTGCCGCACTCTGCTTGTGGGGCTTTTCGTCCTTGAGCAGCTCGTCCAGCTCGCGGCGGTGCACCTCACCCAGGCGCGGGTCGCCGGTGCGGCGGTACTGACGCTGGCGGTAGAGCCAGCTGCCCAGCCAGATGCCGTTCTCGGTCTTATAATTCAGCGGGATCTCCAGATCTCCGTGCTCTGTCCGATACTTCTGGGCCAGCTCGAAGCGCTCCCGCCAGGGGTCGTATTTGTCCCAGACCATCCCGATCTCGTCCAGCTGGGCCTTGCGTTCCGGCGTGACGCGGGCACTGGAATTGTCCGGATTCTGCCAGGCGTAGCGCTGGCGGGCGATCCATTTGCCCAGCAGGATTCCGTCCGGTGTGACATAATTGGAGGGCACTTCCAGATCCCCGAACTGCTCGGCGTACCGCTTAGCGGCCTCGAAGTTCTCCTGCCACTTGCGGACATTCCGGTTGACCCAGTTGATGCCGATGGCTTCCAGCCGCTCGACCTGCTCCAGGGTCAGCTCGCCGTTCTTATAGGCGCTGCGCTGGCTGCTGAGCCAGACGCCCAGCGCGAAGCCATCCGGCGTAACGTACTTGATGGGTGCTTCAAGGTCTTTGTGTTCGAGATAATAGCGGGCGGCTGCAGCGTAGCTCTGCTCCCACAGGTCGGTGGAAGCGTTCCACACCATGCCGATGCTCTCCAGCCGCTCGATGCGGGCGCGGCTCAGGTTGCCGCTGACGTAGCGCTGGCGGTTATAGACGATCCACTCCCCCAGGGCAAAGCCGCTGCGGTCGCGGTAGCGCACCGGCACCAGCAGGTCGCCGTGGTCGTCGCGGTACTTCTGCGCCGAGGCAAAGGCCTTTTCCCAGGCCAGCTCCGAGCGCTGTTTCCAGCCGATGTTCAGCTTGTCCAGCCGGGCGATGCGGTCTGCATCCAGACGGCCCGGCTTCTGCCCGGCCCGGACCTGGCGCTGCGTTTCCAGCCAGCGGCCCAAGGGCAGGCCGTCCTCGGTCAGATAGTTATAGGGCAGCTGCAGATCGCCCTGCTTTGCGGCCACAGCCGCCGCCGCTGCATAAAAAGCATCCCACCGGGCTTCCAGTTCCTTTTTCAGGCGGCAGTACAGGTGATAGCTCTGGCGCATGGGCTTCTGCTGCTGGAAGCCGGGGTGCTCGCTTCCTGCGCGGAGCATGGCGGTGGTGCATTCCTTTTGCAGCACACGGCCATTGCCCAGACCGTCGAACCGGGCGGTCAGGTCGAACACCGGGATGGGCTTGCGGCCGCAGGCCACCAGCGCCCGGCAGAGCATCTGGCGGAACCGGCCTGCCTCGCCGGTCTCGCGGACCAGAATGGCACCCGCCAGCCCCTCAATGGGCTGCTGGACACCCGGCGAGTTGACGCAGAACAGCACCTTCGGCCCCGTTTCGGTGGAGGTGCAGAACTGTTTTACCGCCTCGGCGTCGCGCAGGCAATCACACTCGGCACGGTAGAAATGGGCATTCGGATCCACGGTGCGGAGGAACGCTTCCAGCTGTTCCTGCACCTCGTCGAGGTAGTCCTCCGACTCAAAGATGGCCAGATAGCGGCCCTGGGTGTCGGTCAGGACGCGGGGCATCAGGGCGATGGGGTTCTCGGCCTGCCGCACCGACCAGTTGATCTCATCGTATTGTGCGCTCAGCGCGTTGGTCTGCGCGGGCAGGTGCAGGTTCTTGATCCGGGCGCGGAGCAGGTTCATCTGCCCTTCCTGCGGCCAGAGCATCGCGGCGTAGTTCGACGGCACCGGCAGGGTGCCCAGCGCCATTCCCTCGCCGACTGTCATCCGGGAGACGACCGTCCCCTCGAAGAGTTCCTCGGCCGCCTGGCATTTCTGGTCGGTGCTGTTGGGTACTGTCAGGCCCAGCAGCTTTGCCTCCGGGCACAGACGGAGCAGCCGCTGGGCCGATTTTGCCCAGCAGGCCGCCGTCACTTCATGGTAGCAGTCGAAGATCAGGTAATCCGGCTTGCGTGAGGCCAGCCGGACCCACTCCTCGGCCGACGCCTCGGCCAGCACACCGCAGTCGCAGAAGATGAGGTTCTCCGGCAGCACACCGTCGTTGTAGCGGCGGACATCCTCCCTGCGCAGGGTCAGCCGCGCCGCACCGTACACCAGCCAGATGAACGACGCCTGCGGATGGTCCGCGATGAGCTGCCATACAATGCAGCTCTTGCCCGTGCCGGTGGCATGTTCCACTGCTGCTTTTCCGTTTTGTTCCAACGCAGCGGCAACCTTTGCATACGCCTCCGCGTTGACCTTGTTCAAACTGATCGGCATCGTTTTTCTACCTCCAGGATCGATCTTCTTGCAAAGAATTTTTCTTATAAATCTATTATGGCAAAAAGCACTTTCTTGTCAAGCATTCCCGGCAAAAAAGAAGATTTCGGATAAAAAATACGATATTTTTTCCATTATTTTTTGGTCATCCCAACCAACTTCCGGCATAGCTTCGGGCATCCTCAAAACGAAACACCGCACAAACACCGAGCGCAGCCCTCCCCGCAATGCCCTGTTTTTCCGCAGCACAGTGCCTCTGTCTGCGAAATGTTCCGCCGCCCCGGAAGCAGCTGTGAAACACAAAGACCGCCTGCCGAACGTTTCCTTCAGCAGACGGTCTTCAGTTGCGCCAGCAGGAGTCGAACCTTTTTCGGGGTTCGTCCTATCATTCTTTTTT
>OGIE01004504.1_pt1 | contig 13093 bp, 18 predicted proteins | sample 1571581 | NCBI WGS metagenome assembly OGIE01 (sample SAMEA2582021, study PRJEB24529) | metagenome | biome: Human gut stool | place: China | collected 2011
GTATGGCAAGTTCTTCCTCGGTAACCGTTTTCTCGTTGCCCTGTGGCTTTGTATTTTGACCTGTAGGCTCGTTTCCGGTCGTTTGCAGTTGTTCCCCTGCTCCCGCTCCTAAATTCGCCTGTAGCTGGTTCTGGGTGACTGTTCTGGAATATGCCAGGGGAACGTCTCCCCATTTTCCATCATAGTCAGCACATCCGTCTTTACCGAGGACTTCATAGGTGTACTCCTTGGCAAGGTTCGGTGTTAATCCTCCGGCTCTCTCTGTGATATTGAGTATCTTCTGGATATCGTCCGGATTGGTTATATCCGGTTCATCAAACCTAGCTTCAACGTGCTTGAATCCATATCCATTCAGCAATTTGTTGTTGATTACCCACGCAAGAGATGTTCTTTCCGGCTGGAATACCTGCTTTTCAGTAACCTCCATAGCTGTCTGTGCAGTAGCTCTGTTAAAATCTGTCGTGTATCCGACATACAGATCCGGAAGCAGGAACGCTGACTGTGTTTTCTTCCTGCCGTTCTCCTGATACTCTTGAAACAATTCATCTTTCTGTAGGATTGAGGCAAGGTCTTTTATTTCGACCTCAGGTTGCTTCTGGTCTTGGAACGCTGCACCTGTCTCATTGTTCTCTGTTTCAAGGATTAGGAACGAATGCTGTCCCTTTTCCCCTTCGATCTCATTCATGTATGCTTTGAGCTTCGTGAATGCATCATCAGAGAGCGTTCCGCCCTTAACCAGTATCATCAATGGTGTGTGCCTGCCCTTGCGAAAATATGCATTATTCAGAACCTCTGCTCTCCTGTTTCCGTCAACAGTGAGCACCTGTCCTATCCACCGCACTTCTCCATAAGGCATACTGCCAAGTCTGAAATCAATAATCTCATTCGCCTGATCGTCAATATCGACCGGCTCCGTATCTTCCTCAGTGACGTATTTTCCAGTTCTCTTATCCATAATTCGTGGATCTCCGAACTCCTTAAAGTAAACTGTCCTGCCGGCTACGTTCTGCCTGAACTTTCTGAACTTCTTCTTTCGCATCATTCTCTCGCCCTTATAGAAGAACTCTGTCTCGATATAAGGCTCTAACGGATATGTCATGTCGATTGACGGAGTATCAATGATAAACTCCAGCTGTACGACATTCCCTTTCATATCCCGTATAACCTCGCAATAGGATATTCCGAATGTCTCCCTGTCCCGGATCACATTCTCGAAGACTTCCTTCGACATGCAGTCCATGTTCAGCAGGTCGATGACTCTCTCCATTGCATTCCATTCTGCCTGCATCTCTGTGGTTTCTTCCTCGTAATCCTCGCAGTATCCAACACTGATTCCAAAGCCTGCTATATTGCTCTTATATGCTCTTATGCACTGCGGAAGGATGGTGGAATTGTCTACCAGCTCCTTCAACCCTCTCATGTCGATAGGGTGCGTAATCCATTCAGATGCGTTTACAGCATTTACCATGCTCAGCTGTTCGCTTTTATCTGACTTTTCAATCGGTTTCTGGCTTTCAACAAAAACCGTTGGTGTCTCCCCGAAGTTATCTGCCTTCACAATCTTGACACCAACCTGTCTGACCGGTTTTTCCTCAGACATTACTTTTTCCCTCCTTTCTTCTTGTACGTCATAGGCAAGCAGACAAGCAGTATGCAGTCGGCTTCATCCGGAGACGCGAGCCCTCTGTCCTTCATATCTTTCTTGCTTTCAACCTTCTGTTTTGAGTTGCTTGTAAAAGAATACTTCCTACACGACAGCTGACCTATGAGGTCGTTATCATCAGGAAGCAGTATCTCCGGCTTATGCGGTCGCCCCTCTTCATCAAACGGAGCAATCAGGTCCTTAACCACACCCATCATGTACGTTGTGGAATCCACGTAATACCGATGGCTGATAGGCTGTCCGAAATTGACTGGAAGCAGGTGTGAATCCTGCCATACCGCAGGCTCTGTTCTGGCATAACTGCGAAGCTGGTCAACGACACCGCCGCCAACACCGCCATCATCCACTTTAATACCTATTGGACCAGTATATTTATATTTGCTCCTCAGCTGTTTATAAAGGATTGCTATGTTACTGGCTGTCCATGTCGTGTCCTGCCCGTTGTACTTCTTGAATATCTTCACAACCTCATTGATGCGGAAGCCTATGCATGTCTTATCATCACCAAATCTGGCAACGTCACAACCAATCTCAATCTTATCTATCAGTGACGGGTCCTGTGGATATTTCCGCCCTTTATCGTCTGTATATATGCCTAATGCCCTTGCTGTCCTCTCGGATATCTCCGTCTTACAACTCTGCTCTAACCATGAAATGGGGATGAATACATCATCTTCCTGCTGTGGAAACTCTCCATAAACACGAACACGAACAACATTGCTGTCCGCTCCGTACTTCCGCTTCATGGCTTCGATATTCTCTTTGTTGGTACGCTTGCTGTGTTCTGAATTGACCGTATGACACTTATAAAGCGAACGGTCTACAGTGTGGCTGTCGTAGAATGTTCCGGAGGTCTTTGTCGGGTTCCCCATCAACAGAAGCTTGTTGTTCTCTCCTGCAAGAGTACCTGTGATTGCCTCCATGATAGGATCCGCAACACCGGAAGCCTCGTCCACAATGAATAGCATGTTATCTTCATGGAAGCCCTGCATATTCTCTGGCTTCGTAGCAGTCCTAGCAACGGCAAACCAACGCTTTTCATAGCCAATCATATAAACATAGGTCTTTGTCCATTTAAGGAGCATAGGAAGCAAAGGAGAGTTGTTCATCCACTTGTCAACCTCAGACCACAGTACATCATGGAGCTGCTGCTTTGTCGGAGCTGTTGCGACTATTCTTGGATATGGATAACATACCAAGAACCACAACAGCAATGCCGCCTCAAGACCAGTCTTTCCAACACCTTGGCCAGACTTGACCGATACCCTCGGATAATCCCTCAGATCATGTGCAACCTCGATCTGCCAGTCGTCCGGTTCAAACAGCAGAACCTCTCTCATGAACATTACCGGATCAGCTTTCCATTTCGGTATGCTGTCCTCCAGGAAGTCATTCAGCCATTGGTTATCATCCATCCGAATCCCTCCTGTTCTGTAGCACCTTCTCAGCCCACATCCTTACAACGTCATTGCCCTTATTGCCGCCATCAAGCTTCTGGTGCTCAATGTGCATCTTAGACAATGCCTCGATTGCCTTAGTCTTCTTGGACTGTACGTTGGATAACTCTGATTCCAGCCTTGCTATGATCTGGTCTTTGTTATCTGTCTGGGTAAATACTGAATATTCATTGCCCGGAAGTCTTTCTCCGGCAGCAACCTTTTCTGCTATCCTTCTGGCATATTCCTCTTTATCCTCGTCATTCTCAAATGTCCGCTTCCGCTCCGACCTCTGCGAAAATGCCAATGCCACAGGGCTTTCGCTGTTGCGGTATTTGTTGATTGCTTTCATAATCCGTCGTTCCCTGACCGAGAAAAGCTGTATCTGCTCTATCAGCAGTTCTTCCTCATCCTTTGGCATATCCTCAATGAGATTCTTCTCGTCTTCATCCAACGTATCCCAGTAGACAGCCGAGTACCCTCCATGCTTTGTCGCATCTGGCGGCTTAGCCTTCGGATTGCCTCTACCTCCCACTGCATTCTTGTTGCCCTTCGGAGCACCTCTCTTACGTGGAACGCTCCCTTTATCCGAAGTGGAACGCTCCACTTGTTTTTTTTTGCCATTATCAGCTTTGGTTGGGCTAAGCTTTGCCTCCCATCCGTCCATGGACTTCCACTTCCGTACCTTGTTGGCCGGAACCTTTAGCTTTTCAGCAATTTCAACAAGTTTAAGGCTTCCTTTGCTTTCCAGATATATTTTCTCAGCCCGCTTGCGTTCATCACTTCTCTTGTCCACATTTGGACTTCTTGGTGTTGGCATTTACCTCCCTCCCATCAGCTTTGATATTGTTTCGTGGGTACATGAAAAAGGGGAAGCACTCACACTCCCCCGCAATTACGAATATTTCTCGTTTTATCATTATATCTTCGTTATATATTCCGCTTTGGAAAAGTTTTTCTTCTCCTGTACCATCATTTTCAAGAACTCCTCCTTGGAAAACTCTGATAAACGGAATATTTCCTCCGGTCTCATGCCAAGCTGCTTGCCGATTTCTTCTACCGACTTGCCCTCTTCCATGAGCTCTTTGACGATTTTCTTCATTGGTTCGAGCAGGTGTGTACCTCTTGCCCTGTTATGGGTAACGGTGCCGTAAATATTACCTGCCTTGTCCTTGTGATCAACGATAACGACCAGCACCTTACCTCCAAGACGTTCAAACAGCGTTCTCTTGTCCTTTTCTGAAGGTGGCACATACTTCCATTCCGGACCTGCAACAGTCCATCTGTGGAATCCGTCAATAATCGTATAATCTGGTCTTACAACAATCGGAAGCGTCCATCCATTGGTAAAGATAGATTGTGTAAGCAATTCAAGGTTCTGCTTCGATACCTTGTTCGGGTTATAATCATTCGGCTTTACCAATGCTCTGTCTACCCATTGGAGAGTAGAGGAGGGTTCCATAAGCTTATCCATTCTTCTTCGCCTCCTCCCTTTTAGCCTCGGTAATATACCGGCCATATATTCTCTGATAGAGTGCCCTGTAAGAACGGAGCTTAGGATCTCCGGAGATAAGCCCCTCGTAAATAGCTTTGTAATCCTTATCCGTTGCTATTGCCGCAACAGATATGAAGAAATTTCGGTATCTGGAAGCCACATACCGTTTATGCTTTGTTGTAAAATAAATGTCCATGTTATTGAACATCTCTATAAGCTCTGCCTTATAGTCTTTCTGCCCCTGCCCGCTTTCATTGTTCTTTCGTGCGGCTGTGCTCCTGCCAAACATCTCGCTGTCCCAATACAGTGCTGCGAGATATGCATTAGGTTCTCTGCGTGTTACCCTCTCCATAAGGTCAGGGTAATACTCATTCATCTTCACAAGGCTACGTGCAGTATCCACAGAAAAGAACTGTGATACCCTCAGCTGACCTTTTCGGGTTCCTGCCTGCCACAAGAACAGGTAAATCTCCGGAATGTCAACATGCTCATTCAGCAGGTAAAGCCATACGTCATTGTTTGTCCAGTCATAGATTGGAAAGACCTGGTGCTTATTCGTCATTGTCTTTCCTGCCTTTATCATGGATGCAATGTTCTGTAATCTCTGCACCGATTCTGCTGTCCGTATTCCTGTTATTGTGATTCCACTCTGACAGGTTCTCGGAAGGAAGTCTTGGTACGCATCAATCCTCGGTCTGAGGAGCGGATGATTCCTGATTGCAAATGCAGGCGGTCTTCTTACCCACACATTCTCTTTTGTGTGATCCCAGCAAATAAAGGTTTCATCATTCGATAATTCGTTGAAGCAGTTGTAATGTTTTACTTCCAGACAATACCACTCAAATCTGGCACCCATGAGAAGAAATCTCTTTCTCCAAGTCTTTACAGTCTCCTCAATGCATGGGAATATGGCTTCCTCGTCTATGAACTGCACTACAAGTTGGCTTGGATTGATCTTTCCTCTCTGCACAAGGTTGTAAATCAGCTGTGCCATGCATAAGCTGTCCTTCCCGCCGGAAAAGGACATATATACCGGCAGTCCGTTGTTGAATACGTTTGTGATCCGTATTTCAGCAGCCTTTACAACATCGATGCTGGACTCACATCTCTTTACAGCCATATCTTCTCACCGCACTTCGGACAGATAACGAATTTCTTTACTTCGGCGGTTTCTTCGTCCTGCTCCTCATGGACAGCATCACTTGTGGTTGTAATAGCTGTATTCTGTGGATTTTCATTGGTACTAGAACCAGAATCCGGCATATTTGGTTCTGTGGGCTTCTGGCTTCTCTCTGTCCTGTCTCTAATCGCCTGTATCTCTGATTCATCAAGAGTGCCATATTCCGATAGTTTCTCGGTCACTTCTTCGGCATCTGATACCATCTGTTTCAGTATCTCTGAATCGAAACCAGGAATATCAAGGTCCCCCTGCAGATCTTCCAAGAAAGAATTGAGTGTGTCAAGGTTCTCGATACCCAGTGAGAATATCTTGTTGTCAGCAATCATAAGTTTTTTCTTCTGGTTCTCTGTCAAATCAGTGTACTGGTACACCAATGCTTCCTCATACCCCATACGGAGCAGGGTTTCATATAATCCGTTGCCGGCGAGGATTACATTCTTCTCATCAACAACAATCGGTCTAATCTGCCCGAACATCTTCACGCTTCGCTCAAATTCTCTGAGCTGTTGCTCTGTATGGATGCGGACATTTTTCTCAGGTCTTACCATATCGGTAAGCTTCATAGTAATGCTATTCATAATGTTTTCCTCCAAAATATTATTTTGAAGGAGAGTGACGTATAAACCATCTGCAAATGGTGTGTTACTCCAAGCCCTTTAGAAATTCTTTTGCACTTGGAATTTTCTTGGCAGCTTCTTTCACTATATCCGGCTCAATCTCGTAGACCTCTCTCCATCCGTTTTCGATGGATCCCGTCCATTGTCGCGCCGCCCATGGATGGGTGCCGCATAAATATCCGTTTTTCCAATCATAAATTGGAGGCATTACCAAATTGTAATAATGGATATATGCCAATACTTCTTCATGGCTCCAATCAGCCAGAGGACTAAAACGTGTGACACCTTTTCCGTCCGTATATATATTGCTCCCTTTTCCGACGTAGTTTCCATCAGCTCTTCTGCGTCCAAGCAAGATCATATCAAGCTCATGAGCCTTATAATACTTTGCCTGTCCTCTGTGTTGAACAATATGAAACCATTGCGCCGCAGTGTTGGAATCCTGTGGGAACAGCATCTGCGGGTGTTTCACAAGCCATTCAATATCCTGCCCTGTGTTTATAATCTCCAGTTTAGGAGGCTTATTCCTATCCACCCATTCTGTAAATGCTGAATACTCTAAATTACTCACTACGAGGACGCTATCCTCTATTCCTGCTTGTCTGCAGACATCTGCGAGCACTAAGGAATCTTTGCCACCACTCCATGCAACTGCAGCTTTCTTTCCATTTGTTGTAGCCATGATATCTTTTACTGTCTGTCCCACTCTTTCATCAAGCTCTGATTTTGGGACAAGATCTTCAATCTGCTTCATTGCCTCCAACCATGCATCATTACTAATTTTCTGTTTTCTCCCAAGTATCTGTTGTCCCATTTATTCCACCGCCTCTCTTTTTAAGACACGAGAAATAACCAGTGCCACCATTCCAGACGAAAGGACTGTTATCAGACTTCCAGCTGTTTTATATGCTGACAGGTTGAAAATCGTCCCGTAGGCGAAAATAGGAAGCCCTACAAGGAATGCTGTAAGCACTCCTGCGACAACTCCGCTTGCCGTAAGCCTCACATTCATCAGTGTAAGCATGGTAGGCAACATTGTTGTGGCTCTTAGCGTGCAGTAAAACAAGAACATGTGCGTTACTGTCAGTCCCGGAATATTTGCAATCAGTATTCCAATGATAAGCAAGACAATCATGGATTCCTTAGATGCTTTTATCTGGTCTGCATCCTTCAATCTCGCTGTGGCTTTCAGATCCGTTGTCAGTGATGCGATTGCACATAGGTTACTATCCACTGTGGAAAGCAGTCCGGAAATCAGCATGAACATGAATGGAATGATTACCCATGCAGGGAATATCGCCTTGATCAACTCAAAGTTTACCATTCCTGTGTCTGTCGGAATAAATCCTGTGCCAGCTGCGATAAATCCGAGAATTCCCATTGAAAGTGGAACGACCGCAAACATCACAGCTCCTAGACCGAATGAGCGTCCGATTCTGTCTTTCCTGATTGAAAAAGCTCTCTGCCAGAAGCACTGGTCTCCAAAAGGTCCGGCAAACAGTCCGATTGCCGTAGGCAGTCCAAATCCCAGAAATACTTCCAAACCTTTCTCTGAAAACAGGTGTCCGTAATCTCCGCTTGCTCCTGCAATCTGAATGGCAGCTGCTCCCCCATTAAGCTTCAATGCCCATGGAACGAAGATTGCACATGCCAACAGCAGGAACACCATCTGAATTGCGTCCGTAAAGACAGAAGCCTTGATTCCGGAAATCTGCGAATAAGAAAAAGCTATGACTGCCAGTACGATAGTCATAGCCCATAATGGTAAGCCCGTTGCCGTACTCAGTATCTTTCCTCCTGCTAACAGCTGAACTGCAGTTGACAGGATTGTAAGTGCTGTGAGCTGAAAGAGATATACTCTCTTCACCGGCTCGGACTTGTATTTCTTGTGCATGTACCCGGAAAGCGTGATTCCGTTCGGCATATCCCGCCGGATTTTTCTTGCAAATGGAACGAACAGGATCAGGCATAAAATATTCGGCACTAAAAACCAGAACAGCCCTGCAATGCCATTCGAGTAGGCTTTCTCTGCCGACGTGAATAAAGCCGGCGCCCATATCCAGGTTGCTGCAATGCTCATTGCCGATACTACCATTCCCATATTTCTGTGTCCTACATGGAAGCTCTCGCCTCCGTCTTCTCTTTTCGTAAAAGCTTTTGTCGCACCCACCATCAAGAGTGCGTAGACAATCAATACGATTATCCCTTGCATTTTTGTTACCTCCTTCGGTTTTTTATAGTCGAAGGAGCAACAAAAAAGCACCGAGTTTTTGCCCGATGCTTTACGATTTAGAATTTTACGAATTTCACTTTACCACTTATATATTTGAACGTCAACCGAAACTTTTTTGAAATGGGGGATTTATTGTAATGTCAAGCCATCCACCCCAAAAATAAGAGCTGACAGTCTTTCGAGAGCAATTTTCTCGTCAATGTATGTCGTGTCGTTGGATACATTCCACTTCTCAGCAAGCTCTTTCCTGCTTATTTTGTCCTCGGATATGTATAATCCGTATATGATATCATATCTCCGTTTGTCCAGCTCGTTTGAAGACTTCTCACAGCATACCTCAAAGATTTCCAACATCGTCCGGACGTGGCTTACGATAATACCGGTTCTTGTAGCACTGTTCTTAATGCTTTCCACCACAAGGACATCATTGTAAATGTTCATCATGCTTTCGAGGATATCTGCAGCTGACTCCTCCATCTGTGTCCTTCCGAATACGGAGTTTTCCGCATTCTCCTGTAACATGCGAAAATTACGGAGCAGAAGTTTCGTGTTATGGAGCCTTCTATCTCCCCGTTTCTTCTGCGATTTCTTCAATTCTTCGACATACTTATCTATGCCTGCGTTTGCTCCTACCTCAGCCGCCTTTTCAAGAAGATCGTGTAAATCTTCGGGACTTAATGCTATGAGGGTAGAGTGTGCGTTTTCATTTCCATCCATTGATCAGACCTCCCTAAAAATATTCCGGTTCCTGGTACCGCTTTATCCGAAATGCTTTTCAAGAAGACCTAACAGGTTTCTTGCTTCCTCTTCTGTAAGTGTAATGCCTTTTCCCATTTTTTCATCATCAGGCGACCAGTCTCTGATATCATACTTAGGATCAGCATCATTCCAGCTTACCAACCGGAGCTCTTTGTTCCACCCGTTGGTGCTTTGTCTTATTATACCAATTTTTTCTATCGTTGTACATTTAATTTCTGACATTTTGCATTATTCCTCCAATTCGTTGTTAAAGTTTTGGTCTCTTTGTCGGCTCGATCCGGCTCATGTGTACCTCTGTCTCAGCTCCGTTCTCCTGCATCTTCTTGTTGTAGAGATAAATCTGGTTGGAAACCTGCTGTGGTGTCATTTTCATTTCATCTGCAATGTCCTTGACCTTCCACCCTACCTTTTTCAAAGCCATAATCTTGCCTACATCATACTTTTTCTTTCCGGTCGTGCTTTCATCTTCCACCTCCTCAGATACGGTTTCCTGCGGTTTTGCCTCACTTTCAGCAGGTTCGCTACGCTTTCCCTCGTTTTGATCACATTTTTCCTTATTTTGATCACGCTTTTCATCGTTTTGAGACGGTTTTAACGGCAATGTACGCACATATCTCCGGATATCCTCCGTACACTTCTTGCAGAAAAGCCAGCTTTCAAACTCATTCTCCTCCAACAGATCTCCCTCTGCTTTATCTCTGGTATTTACGGACACGAAACCATGCCTTTTCTCCTTTGTCATTTCCACTCCGCACCGATCGCAAAAATACTTAATCATCGTCATTCCCTCCTTTCGGCATTTCTATAAAATCACTCAGTTCCATTTGTCCCGGCACCTCATAATCCCAGTCATCCACAGGACTGCAATCTCCTTTGGCCGCTCTGGTTTTCTTTGGCCGAGGTGGCATTATCTTCTTGTAACATACCGGTCCGTAACCTCTCAGGATGCTCTCGGCATCCTTTAAGGCTCGTCCGCATTTCTCGCATATCATGTACTCTCTCCCTGGAAATCGAAGACATACGCTGTATTTTCGGCAATACCTTCTGTCGAAAAGTCACTCCACGCATGGCCTTGCCTGTAAATCCTTCCGGCAAGTATGTCCAAAGCATACTCTTCACGTTCAGCATCTTTCTTTAGCCACACGCAACTTGCCTTTACATGGTCTATAATCCGCTGTAACAGTGCCTCAGATCCGGATGCAGCTACGCATTCTCTCATGATTTCAAGCCATTGCTCCGGAGAAAATTCTCCGGCATCGGTCTCATAATACACCGAGTACACCATTGTTTCTTTCTTGTGCCCCATGCGATTGACGTAATATCCTCCGGTGCCTCTTGACCTACCTTGTCTGTTGTGAATCCTGTAGTCTTCCAGCCTATGTACCTGCATCAGCCCACCTCCTTAACCCTCGTAACATGGGAGCAACGGAAGATTGGTCCCATAGTGTTCCCTCCCTTGTCAAGCAATGCATAATAATTATGCTTCAAGTATAGGTTCGGATTATGCTTAACTGCGTCTGTATTGGTCTTCTGCAGACAGCCCTCGTAGGCTCTTCCATCAAACAGCAGCACCTTGACCTGTCTGCCTATGTATGTTTCAAGCTTTTCTCTCTTCATTCACTGTTTCCTCCATTTTCTCAAAATAGAATTTGATAGGTTCTCTGTTCTCCTGTACCATGCCATATCTGACTGCAATATTATATGTGCATACATCCCTTGCCAGCCTGTCCGGTATCTTCTGGAGCTGTTTCCGGAATTCTTCCAAATCCATGGTTGCCTTATAACGATTGCATGAGCCACAGGCCGGCATGAAATTTTTAATATCATGCACATCGATACCTGTAAAATCCTCTGTGTACTCATAGTTTCTCAGGCAATACAGGTGATCGACATTGAATCCCTTTTCCGGAATTTTGCAGCCACAGTACGCACAATGTCCGTCATACTTTGCGTACACCAGCTTTCGCACTGATTTTGGAATCGGTTTTCGCATTTTACTTCACCTCACAACTCTTAGTTTTTCTCTGTTCTTCCTTGCGTGATAATCGTCTATCATATACTCCTCGCACTCTTCCCTTTCCATATTTTCTAGGCTCTCTCCATCAAAATTATTGCATATATCGCAAAAGAAGCACGGGCGCCAGTCATATGGCACTTCTTCCGGATTAACAGTAAGGCTCTCTGCATTATTGATACACGACCTGCATAAACAGTAGTAACACGGATCCACCATCGGAACTCTCTCACGCTTATGTTCCGGTGGCTTTTCCTCTGTTATATTCATGAATTCATCAAATGTTAGCTGACCGTTCATAGTTACTCATATGTCGGCTCTGGTTTAGTATCTGAATACACATAATCTTCATCGCCTAATTCATCTGCAACAAGTCTAACATCTGCTCTCTGCAGCTTTATAAGCAACAAATCAAACTCCTCCATATTTCTAAGTGAATATAGATTTGGAGTTGTATCCACACGTATTTCCCAACCATTTTTTCTATCTCCGTTCCACTTGGATAAGCGTATGGTCCTATTAAGTTCATCCTGCTGTTCCTTTTCGTCTACTGTGAAATCTATTGTGGCATACTTGAATGAACTCCAGCTTCTCTCGAGATCCTCTTCAAATTCAAAATAAACAGTCATCGCCTCATACTCTGGCGATTCCTCCCATTCGACTTTTCTTCCAGAAGTATCCATATTCCTAGCCACAAACTTTTTGTACTCCTTAAATAAGTCCGTTAATTTTATTTCCGTTATCTGAGGTTCTTTCATCAAACACCGGAAATTTTCCAACATTTGCTTATTATCCACAAGATTAGATTTATTGACTATCTCCGTAAGAACGGTATCTAATTTTACTATATAGGCCGACATATCATAGTTCTCAATAAACGGAACTAAAACCTGCTCAACTCTTTCTTTGACCGCCTTTTCAAGCTTTCCATAGTTAAATGAACTAGCTATTGCTTTTTCTATTCCATCCGCCACCTTTTCCCTAATAATTTGATCAACAGTTCCATTCGATAGGATTTCATCTGTGATTCTCCTAATATCTTCATCAAAATTTGCCATATCATTTTCCTCCTAAAGTTCAGTTTATATAATTATTTCTTTTCCATGACATATGGTCACAATCTCTGCATTGCTTATCTTCAAGCGGAGATGACGCTGTGCATCCTGGGCAAGGTGCTCCATATCCTTTTAGATTACAATTCTCCCATCCCACGCAAGATCGCAACCACTGTCTGCAATATCCATTATCATCTGCTTTGCATTTAAAATTAGTTGCCATTTTCTACCCCTCCTAAATTCTAAATGTTCAGTTTACACATCCAAATAGTCTCTTATATCATCTACAGAACTGGCAAGGAAGCTATCAAAAACCTCATCGACTTTTTCAAGTAATAGTTCATTGTCGTACCCATCATTTTCCATTTGATCTGCAAAGTTTTTTTGTTTACACCTAAAAATACCGTTTTCCTCTCTGCACCACTCTTTTTTATACAAATTTCCATCTACCTCTAATGTTTCATTTACACCATTTTCTGTTGTTTCAATAATATATTTCATCTTATCTTCCTCTCTTAAATTCTAATATTGTCCATTTTGGTGGATTCAGCTTTTCAGAATACCAACTAATCATATTAGGGTATCCTATTCTGCTCCAATCTTTATACCATTTATAAAGTGCGTACCATGCCATGTTTTTT
>OGIE01004514.1_pt1 | contig 13065 bp, 8 predicted proteins | sample 1571581 | NCBI WGS metagenome assembly OGIE01 (sample SAMEA2582021, study PRJEB24529) | metagenome | biome: Human gut stool | place: China | collected 2011
ACATTGGCACGGAACTCAACAACAAAGCGGAAACCATCATGCAGGTGGAAGTGGATAAAGATGATAAAACTATCAGTTGTGTCGAAGTCATTCATATCCGAGACCGGGAGTTTGAACCTTTCGCTTTCCGCATAAACGAATGTGCCTTGCCTGAACTAGTGGAATCCTATATATCCAAAGAAAAGAAACTCGGACGACCGACCAAAGAACCTTTTGAACCATACAAGGAAATCCCGGAGAGCGTACATCGTGCTGCGTTGGATGCCATTTTTGCCGATGGCAATATTACCGGTTACGACAACTATCTGGAGCGACTGAAAGACGGCTATGGGTTACAAGGCGTAAAACTCGGTCATAACAAAGCGGTCAAAGTAGCTACCTTTCTCGGCAATAAACGGATGGTGATAAAAAAAGGAAAAGAATACCAATTCAATCCTGACTACCATTATTAATCTTGATGCAATCAGCATAACCGTAGAACTTTACTTTAGTACAGGGGGCGTATATATAGGAATAAAGCAAAGTGGTCAAGGATTGCAGTATGCGGTTTCATTCCCTACCCTTTTATAGTAGGGTATGTCAAATTCTGATTCCAATCCAGCTGCCAATTCTGTATGTACATCCTATACGGCTTGCCGTGAAGCATCAACAGGTAACTGTTGCGAGATATGCCAAGGTATAACCTCACTGCGTTACGGTTGTACATTGGCGCTCTCGCCTGCTCAGTTCCCTCGCCGGTGCGGTACTCGCAAGCTCGCACCTATTCAACCATTATAAAACGATTCAAATGAAAGAAGATATTGAAAATACATCGGACTCCTCGAAAGAAACCAGAAGTGTCTTTATCGGAGCTAAAGTCACTCTTACTCAGAAGGAGCATATAAAATCACTGGCCGGACAATGCGGTATGACTGTAAGTGACTACATATTATCACGTGCGTATAACTTCAAGCCCAAAGCAAGGCTCACGAAAGAAGAAGCGGTACTGTTGCAGAATCTGGACGATTGTCGGTCAGACCTCGTAAAATACACCTCCGCCCTACACGGAATGTCTACAAAGCAGCGCATGGCAATGTTCAATCAGATTCCGTTTATGGTGGGCTGGCTGAAAGAATTAGGCAATGTAGCCGAAAGTGTCTGCCAGTTCCTGAATACTGTAAAAGAGAAGAACAAAATTCCGTCCAACCTTAAATCCGAAGAAGAATGATTGCAAAAGCCAAAGCCATATCGCACGGCATCAACGACCTCCGTTACATTACCGGTGAATCACAACATAAGAAGCATCCGGAGAAAATTTATCGGGTATTGGACAATCTGTTGCCCTCAGAACCGGACGCTATGGGGATATGGAACTCCATGCAGTTGACCATATCCCAGCATCGCCCGATAAAGAACTCCGTTATCAGAATCGAGTTGAGTCCATCGCCCAAACATACCCAATTCTATGACATCGAAGATTGGCAAAAACTTTGGCAAGATTTCGCCGAGGAGTTCGACAAACAGGTGATTACCGGCAAGGATGGAAAAATCCGTTCCTGTCCAACCAATTTAGCTAACAGTAAATACTCTGTTTGGCTGCATACAGAATCCAAAGGCGAAGTTCCCCACCTCCATGCTGCGGTCTGCCGTTTGGATGAAAATGGCAATATCAACAACGACCATAACATTCATCTTCGGGCGCAACGTGCCGCCGAGCGAGTGGCAAAGAAACGTGGCTGGACGACTGCAGAACAAATCAGAAATCGTAACATTCCACAAGTGAACCGGGACTGTATGGAGGTGTTGAAAGCAATGCCATCATGGTCATGGGATGAGTACAAGAACACTCTTATACGGAAAGGTTATACCGTCCATGAAAGAGAGGACAAGAAAGGTATTCTTCGTGGATATGCCCTCATGAATGGAAACACCAAATACAAGGCTTCAGAATTGGGAATCGGCAGGAACCTGATGGTCTCGAAACTTCCTGCGACATGGGAGAAACTGCACCATCAGTCAGCTACCGTCATTAGAAATAATGCTCCCAAAGCCGTTCAACAGGCAGCGATACATAAGGTTGCTCCTATTGACTATACCCAATATCTCACAGATTGTCAGGATATGATTTCCTATACCCTCAGTCATGAAGGAAAGGATTACAAATTCTATATCCCGGAAAAAGTACTTGACTGTTTCAATGACGAGTTTGATTACAGGTTTATTGCCAACTGTCAGGAACTTACCGATATGGCAGTAGCTATATTTGTCGGACTGATAGATACCCCCAACGTAACAACCGGTGGAGGTGGTGGAGGCTCACAAAGCGACCTTCCGTGGAGAGACAAGGATGAAGACAATTTGCAATGGGCTCGCAGATGCGCTCATGCCGCCAGTCGTTCGTTAGGAAAGAAACTGAAAACAGGATTAAAACGATAAGCCCATGAAACCGAACATGAAAAAGAAATTCGATTTTTCCGCGGAAATGAGTGAAGCGGAAGCCATAAAAGCCACTCCCAAGAATGAATATCTGGAGGAAGAAAAGCAGTTACTCGATATCAACGCAAAGGAACTTGTCAGCCTGAATGACAACGTATATAAGCTGAGAACAGAAGTTGAAAATCTATCCGACTCTATACATGAGTGCAAACCTATTATTTCTGAAGAAATACAGAAGTTAGCAGTAGAATTCGGTGCGACCCTTCTATACAATTTTCTCAGCCAGATTGAGAGCAAATGTAAGGAAGCCGAGCGAAGAATAAAGAAAGCCAGCAATGCCATCCCCATCCCAGATACGGCATTCTACATTTTGATTACCATTGTAGTTGCTCTATCTTCTTTTTTCGTGTGCATGATAGTAGCTAATGCAGAGATTTTGCATTCCGGATTGATTTGGAAGGCTGTTATTGGTTGTATTCTTATGGTTGTTTTGGGGATTGGTATTGCTGTAATTATACAGAAGTTTTCGGACAGGGATAAATAAACGAAAAGTCTCAATCGGATAGGAATGCTATCGGTTGAGACTTTATTTTATTCGTTATCAAACAATCCCTTTTCTTTCCATAACTTTAGTTATAAATTCCTCTATTCTCTTGCATTTGATTTAGTGATTACGTTTATGACTTACACGAAGTTTATCATCATCTTCTCTATATGATGAGATATATCCAATAGTTTTTAGCTTCCCTAAAAGCATTTCATTCATGTGATTATTTTCTATAGTAGCCTTTTTTGATTTATCTGTAATACTTCGATAAGAATCGCCTAAAGACTCTATTAATTCTGTCACAATGTCAAAATCATCTCTAAACTTTTCAACCAAGTCTATCAAAAAAGACAATCGCTCTGGCAAATTAGTAGAGGCGACCAAAATGTTCTTCTCTATGTCATAATCAAATTTTTCAATATTGTTTTTCAACACAGGAAGAGTGATATTTGCCAATTCGTTATCCCACACAATATGAGGAAGAAAATGTTGAACTACACTTAGAGCTTTTTCACCGATTACTCTTGGATTTTTCATAAGATGCTTGTATAGCCTCATATCTGTAGGCAACTCCTCTATTTCTATAATACACTCATCCAAATACTTATCTACATAATAAGTAAGTACATCACTATGATTGTCTCTAATTGTTGTCGTATAATATGTGCTATATGGAAGCATATCAGCACAAAGTAACGACTTAAAATGAGCGTTATCTACACTGTTAATATCCGCATCCTTAAATGTAACTCCATCAAAGATTTTGACAAGTTTATCGTATACCAAAATTTCAAAATCTGATGTCAATAAAGCACTGTGTGCCAGTAGTTCTTTCTGAGTATCATCCAATTCAGATATATCTGTTAATTCATCAATATGTTTGGTAATGAATATTCGCAAACTGGAAATCATTACATTATTCTGACTCTCATAAAATGCATATATCTCAGGCCATGCTGGTATAACTATATCAACTTCAATAGCGAACTCCCACTGTATATTGTTAACATCGGAAAGAGAAACTTTATTCTGTTGCCCAGAAAGGTATTTGCGTTTTGTGTCCTCTGTTATATCCTCAGAATTAATAATTTCAAGAATAATTCCCACACTCTCTTTTTTTGCCGTATCTGTAATAAATACATTATTTAGTGCATTGTCAAAACATTCATCTATATAATCTGATATAGATTTAGCTGATTTACAGCTCCTCAGTATTGTAACATTTAAAGGATAATTATCCAATGTTTCCACCCTCTCATTTCGATAATGAACAAATGCGCATACAACATTTTCTGGTGTCAACATATATGCTTTGTTTTCTACAACATACTCAAGCAAACACCTAGACTCTGCATCTATATCTGTAAAAATCAGTTTTCCATTCGACACTATTTGTTTGATTGTATCAAAACCTATGAGATCTACTCTATGAGATATAAATGCGAAGTGTTTATTCAACCAGTTACGACTTTCTTTGGTGGAATGGTTCAATTCGAGGAATCGTAACCAAGACTCGAATAATTCATCGGAATTCTGTTTCACGAAGATCTTCCATAATCCATCAACGATACTGCCCAAATGGTTGAAAAGCGAGCTTGAATCTTCAACTGATTTATAGAAGTCAATCAAAAAGTCCCACTTTTTATTATGCATAATAACTTGTGCTATCGAATGAAGTTTTGAGTTATTTGCTTCTTCAAGATGCTGACAAATACAATCGACCACCTGAATATTCAATATACTTACATCGTTGTAACATTTATCAGGAATGTTTTTTACGCACTGCCCTACTTTATCTATATGATAGTCATACGGCAAACTATGCCGAAGTTTTAATTCAAGGATAAAATCATGGTCGTGCTTATTAATTGACTTACCAAAAAAGAAAGATATATAATCAAAGTAATCTTCATTTATAAGTCCTTCTTTCAAGAAAACTTCAAGCATTTTAGAGACATTGAGTTCACTAAAAATTTTATGCGTCTGCATATCAACATCCAGCAACAGTTCTTGTATTGGAGTAGCATAATGATTATTACGAGATAATTCTAGTATCTTGATTTGTTCACGATATCTTTTTTCCCCTTCTCGCAAGGCTTCTAATCGCTCATGGTAGGTAAAGGTAGAATTAACTATTTTCTCTATTTGACTGAATTGAATATTGCAACTATCTTCAGATGTATCATAATAATATCTAACACCATAATATGTGTTAGTTTGATGCCTCTTAAAACATTGATATCGAAATGAGGATTGCGATATAAAGGAATTAAATAACGTTTCATTTTCTGCGATATCTTCAAGAGGTATAAAATTGTTTTCGACAAAAAACAAAAAGGCATTATTTTCATTTTGTTTTGATAATTTTCTACGATACCCTTCAATATAAATCAGCCTTAATTCTTTTTCTTGTATGGCATGTGTCGCTTCTAAAGATTGAAGTTTTTTAGTTATTCCATTAATACGCTCGTCAATCTGTCTATTGCGCTCAACCAATAATTCACTTTTCTTATGCAAACAATCATACAAAACACCCTTTCCTTTATGCAGATCAGCAAAATCTTTTGGATGGTAGTTTTTATATACAATCATTGCAAGAAGTTTGTTTTGATCAAGTTTCTCATCAAGTTTTTCTCTATATTGGGCATATTCATTGACAATATTCTTCAGTAATCTCATATCGTCAATGAAAAAAGCCAAACTGTCTATTACCTCGACATTAAGATCTGAATAGCCTTTTATCTCTAGTTCCTCTTTCAGTTTGTCTGCCGAGTTTGAAGAATTGATTATTGGGATTACAGTTGTGATATAATCAAAGAATTTAGTACGTTCTTCATCAAAAAACATATCATCTTTAACCGCATAAATGAACGTAACTTTACGCCCCACAGAGTTTGACTGATTCAAGAGTTGATTTACCTCTCTTAACTTAAGAAAAATATCCGTATTATCAAATCTATCTAAATCTTCTATAATCACAACATTATAATCAGTAACCTCAAAGAAATAGACAATCTCATCCATGTGCTTATTGAAAACGGATGTATCTTCTTTGTTTTCTTTTAATTCAATCTCTCCATTCTTTAGATTTAACTTATTCAGTTTACTATTACTCAATGATTTGACAGTCTTTTGAACGAATATTATTGTTGCAACAAATATATATGATAGAGCAAAAATATCAGACCATTTATTTAATACTGGATTACTTAAGCGATTGCAAATCCAATCCACCTCCAAAAATGATGGTTCAAATACAATAATTAAGGCAACAATATAAAATATTATTGCAAAAGATAAAGCATATTGAGCCCAAGTTGATTTATGATAAATCCTTTTTAATCTGGAGTCATTAGTGTCCACTAAAAAATCATAGTCGTTCTTTGAAATTGTTGAAATTCAGTTTGTTGTAATGGTATTTGGTGCGCAACGATTTGAAATTACTTTTGCAGTCTGAATCAGACTGTTATGAATAAAGACAAATATGTTTTTTCTCAATTAGTCACATTTCTTGATGAGTTCAAGTTCTTGCGTATCGTCAAGAAGTATGAAGGCAACAAATACATTAAAAGCTATACCTGTTGGAATCAGTTGCTTACGATGATGTTCGGTCAACTTTCCAACCGTGAGAGTTTAAGAGACCTCATCGTGTCACTGGAGGCTCACACCGGAAAACTCTATCATCTGGGAATCGGCAAGTCCGTAACACGAAGCAATCTTAGCAAGGCTAACGAGCAACGTGACTATCGCATCTTCCAGGAATATGCAACCTTCATGATAGCCGAAGCGCGCAAGCGTAGAATCGAAAGAATCTTTGAGCTTGACGGTCATGTCTATGCTTTTGATTCCACCACGATTGACCTTTGTCTGTCAGTGTTCGAGTGGGCTAAATTCCGCAAGCATAAAGGCGGAATCAAGATGCATACGCTCTACGATGTGGAAGCGGAAGTTCCTGCATTTGTGCATATTACTCCTGCTAATATTCACGATACAAAAGCGATGTCTGTGATTCCTTATGAACGTGGTGCGCATTATATATTTGACCGTGGTTACAACGATTTTGGCAACTTGTATACGATAGACCGCATAGGTGCTTTCTTCGTTGTACGAGCCAAAACCAATGTACGCATCAAGCCCAAAACGTGGAAGCGAAGATTGCCTGAAGGTGTCATTTCTGATGTCATCGGATGTTTTACGGTTTATAAAAGTTCCAAGGATTACCCCGATGAACTTAGAAAGCTCATTGTTGAAGACCCCGAAAGTGGCACACGATACATTTTCCTGACGAACAATCTTGACGCTTCGGCTGAGCTGATTTCTCGGTTATACCGAAATAGATGGAGTGTGGAGCTGTTTTTCAAATGGATTAAACAACACCTTAAGATAAAGAGGTTTTGGGGAACTTCGGAGAATGCTGTACGCATACAAATATATTGTGCCATAATTACTTACTGCCTTGTGGCGATAGTACAACACGATATGAAGTTAGAGCGAAGCATCTACGAAACCTTGCAAATACTCGGCATCTCGCTAACCGATAAAACTCATCTTAGAGATTTGTTCGACAAATCGAATTTCAAAAATATCAAAGAGCTAAATGATTCAAGTGAATCGAATTTATTTAATTTTTAACCGACTAGTGACCAAAAAATTTTTAGTGGACACTAGTGATCTGGAGTTATAAAGCGTCTCTTGTTTTTCTTTATAAATAAGTTGTTGAAGAATGCTGTATTCAATACGATTATTCATCGTATCAATATCTATTTTATTCTTTTTATCATCTAATGGTGACTTTAGAGTAGCAAGAGATATTGAAAGATATTTGTATTTACGATAGTCTTTCATCAAAGAGCGAAGAATGGAACTCTTACCGGATCCATAAGGACCAGTAAGAGCAATGTTCAATATGTCTTTCTCTTCTAGTTTTCGTGCAAGATTCAAAACACTCCTATACTGCTTCTTATCACTTTCACTATCACGATTAAGCAGAGCAGGAGTTAATGATACTTGTTTATCATCCTCCATCGAATTATTTGCACATATTTTCTTCCAAAATCTCCAGTTCATTTATTTTCAGCTATTTATTAATCATATTTTTCTAGTTTGTTACAGATTGCTATCTATATTAAAGCAACACCAAATTCACGGATTGTTTCTTCGCTATCTCTTCCTGAGACAGATTTGCCTGTCGCTTGCTCTATTCTGTCAAGCAATTGTTTTGCTCGATCTATGAAATAAGCATTGAAATCATCTAATGCAAGATGAGCATAACTTACCTTATGTGACTCTATAGCTTCCTGTATCTCAACTTGTTTTAATCCCTTATTTGCCATAGTTCCAATATAGGTACTTGGTGCATGTCCTCCTATTGAACGATTGGAAGATGCATAAATTGGAGTCTTATTAATGACAGAATTCCATTTTATACGTGGAAGGTTATTTTTCTCGCAATAAGTTTGAGGGAATATATGATGAATATCAGCATCTTCATCAATGTAAGATGCTATATCCATACGATGACCTGTCATAAAATCAAGTGGTGAATCTTGTAAGATAAGTGCCATAACACCTTTGTACGCTGCACTATTCCTAGTCTGCATGGTCAATAAACGAGTTGGTTGTATATTGGAACGATATACAGTCTCTGGCATTTCACCACCTTCCATCCAACGGAATACGCCCATTATATCAGTTGCAAATCTAGCTTCATTGGCACCCCCATATAGTTCACCCATTACGCCACACCAATACCAACGAGACAATAATTCCTGTTTGCTTCCAAGATGCAACATTTTTTTATTTTCGTTGTCGTATGCAAAGATTGCAGCAAGTGGAATAAGTTGTGACGAATATGGAAGATCTCTGGAACGGAAAATCCCCTGATGTACTAAGAAATCAGCTGCATCACAGAAACCTTTAATCAAAGCGTCATGATACTTCAAATAATCTTTCAATTCAAGCCTAAGAATGTCTTTTTTCTTACATGTTACAGCCACACGCTCATCATCACCTGAAACCACTCTTTTATAATATGATACCAACAGAGTCATTGCTGCCAAAAAATTAGCGCCAGTGATTTCTTTCAATAGCTCGCCATTTACTTTTTGAGCAAAAATATGACGAATGGTCTCCCAATCTTTTCTCAATTCATGTCCTTCAGCAGCAAATGTAGCTGTGACGAGTTCGAAAACCGTAAGAGGTACACCACCAGTGTTTACATTCTCAAAAATCTGGCAGACAGCTTCTTTCGGGGTTTCTTTATCAAGCTGAATTATAGGTATGTTATACTCTAAAATTGGGCGAAGAATCTGCTGTGAGAAATCACGGAATAAATTTCTATACTCTCTATCACCTTTGTAATAGTCTTCCATATCATAATGCCAATCTTCCGTATCATTATGAGAAAACGTAATATTCAAGGGAAACATCAGGTTCTCAAATTCTTTCTCTCTTGTGGATAAGTCCAGCGTTACATCACGACCAATATTTGTTGTAAGCTGTTTCTTCTCTGATACAGATATGATTGCTTCCAATCTGTCCGCAGTAGAGTCTAGACATTTACGAATATCTAGATAATAATAGCGTTTGATAATTGTATCTCGATTGGTCTCTAATCGAGTATTAGTTGCTTTCTTACTTTTCAAGACCTGATATAAGGTTGTGAGTCGCTGTTGTCCATCGAGCACAAGCCACTCAGGTGTAACTTCTGATATAGAATCCACACCTTCAAATGTGCGATACTTAAAACGGATATGCTCACCACCATTAGCCAAAAACATCGCTGCACCCATTGGGAAGCCAGATGTGATACTTTCTATTAGTTTACATATCTTCGTGTCATCCCAAACCCAACTACGTTGAAAGTCGGGTAATTGAGCCTTACCTTCTTCAACCATTTTTAGAAGGTCATCAAGTTTCTTATCGTGTGATTCAACAGCCATAACAAATTTATTTTATCAACCAATTAATAATACATCTCAATATACTGATAAGCCTTATCAAAAACTTCTTGATCTTTAATCTGGTAGTTAACCCACAGAATAGAACGTAGTTTCTTTTTTATCTCTCGCTGAGCTGTAATGCTTTTAAAAGCATCTTTAAACTTACGTACAATAGCTACCACATTTTCATCTATATCAGCAACTACACGTTCTACAATGATAGGAGTATCCTCAGTTCTAATTGATTCAAACAACTCCGTAAGAGCAGCTTTAGCTTGTTCCCTCTTGTCAAGAGGTTGATTTGAGTTTTTTTCTTCCTCAAGCACTTCTTTAGCAAGGGTGAGCAATCCTCGGAGGAAATCAATACTAGTTATAAGATTTTCCTCCATATGACGGCGCAGTTCATCCAACTTCTCAGCAAATGCCTTGTAATTGGGGTCTCCATGATGCTCTCCTAACCTCAAACGAAGCATTTTTTCCACTTCCAATATCTTTTTAGGATTGTCTTTGGCTTGCTCCAACACCATATCAATTACATCTCCATCTACCACAAGATCCTCAAGTGGAGTCCCAATATCAATTGTATCAATGTTACGATGAATGATTTCAATGGTTTTAGCACCCAATAAAGTCCATATGAGTGATCCTCCGGTACTAACAGGACGTACACTTTGATATACCTGAGCCAGCCAAGTATAATCCGCCTGATAAGCAGCCAGCATTGCATCCGGGCTTACTGTTTCCCAAGCTTTAGCCAATCGTGAAAAATGTTTTGCAAAATTCGTTTTTGTAGACTCATCAAGTAAACATTGCTGGGCAGCTTGCAAACCTTCCCAACCACCGATTGTCCGGTCTACACCAGGGAAAAAGTCAATACACTCTTGCAAAAATTGAGGTATCAACACTTTTATCTCATCAATATTCTTTACAACCGTTTTTACCGTCTCCTCATCAAAAGCAAGGCTTTTGGCTACATTATCAAATACACCAACGAAATCTACAATCAGACCACATTTCTTATCAACATTGTACTTTCTATTTGTACGACAAATAGCCTGCAACAGCGTATGGTCTTTCATCGGCTTATCAAGATACATACATTGCAAAATTGGAGCATCAAAACCTGTCAACAGCTTTGAAGTGACAATCACCATTTTAATCGGTGACAATGGATCACGGAATTGGTCAAGAAGTTTTCTTTCTTGTTCTCTATCACGACGGTATGCCTTATACTCATCAGCTTTATCGCCAGCCGTATGCATAACGATAGTGGTTGCATCTTCCGAACCCAAAAGAGCATCAATCGCTTTCTTATATTTCACACAGCAGTCTCGGTTATATACCACGACTTGAGCTTTCATTCCAGTGGGCTCTACATACTCTTTGAAGTGATTTACAATATAACGTGCGACATCGTTAATTCGCTTCTCTGCTGTAAAAAATGCTTCAACAGAAGTTCGTTTTACTAATTCGTTCTTTTCGTCCTCGGATATTTGATCGGTCAGTTCATCAAATTCTTCTTGTAATTGAGTTTCGTTAAGATGCATCTCTACCGGCACTGTTTGGAAATTCAATTCAAGCGTAGCTCCATCTTCAACAGAATTTTGGAAAGTATATTTTGAAATATATCCACCTTTCTCTAAATCCTCATCAGCTCCAAAAGATTGAAAAGTATTCTTATCTCGTTTATTGATAGGCGTTCCGGTAAGGCCAAAGAAAAATGCATTAGGTAATGCATTGCGCATTTTTTGTCCTAAATCCTTTTCCTGAGTTCGGTGTGCTTCATCTACCAATAAAATGATATTATCTCTTTCATTCAGTACACTATCAACATCTCCGAACTTGAAAATTGTCGTTATCAGAATCTTGCGCTGATCCTGCTTGAAAAATGCAACTAACTCATCTTTTGTCTTTGCAGATTCTATATTAGGAATATCAGCACGAGTAAAATCGCCCGTTATCTGATCTTCCAAATCAATACGGTCATCAACGATAACAACTGTGGGAGCATGTAATTCGTTCTGCAAACGTAATTTTTGGGCAGCAAATACCATCAACCATGATTTTCCCGAACCTTGGAAATGCCAAATAAGACCTTTCTTCGGACCTTGTTTCTCTCGATATGTATTTAAGACACGCTGAACAATAGCTTCACCACCTAGATATTGTTGATAACGGCAAACTATTTTTATTTTTTTGCCTGATGATGTTCCTGTAAAAACACTATAGTAACGATATATGTCAAGCAGTCGGTTTGGTTGAACCAACCCCATTACGTTACTTTTAACCGACTCTATTGTACCATGCTGACGACTTTCATCTTTAAACCAAGGTCCCCATTTGTCAACAGGGGCACAGATGCCGGCATATTGAAGTTCTTTACCTTCTGTAGCAAAGGTTAATATATTCGGAACAAACATTTCTGGAATGCTCTTTTCGTAATGCAGCATATCAATGGCTCCGTCAGCCCATGTTATCTGAGGGCGAACAGGAGATTTTGCTTCACCAACACAAACCGGAATTCCATTTATCAGATAAACCAAATCCAAACGTTTACCTCCTTCAACAGAACTACGTGGAAACTCCCATTGATTGGTCACTACACAATAATCTTCGACCGCATCTTCGCTAAAGAATCTGATAGGTATATATTCACCATCCTTTCCAAAAGGCTCTGTGTTTTCATTAAATAATAATGTACGAAAACGGTCATTGGCAGTCACCAATTCATCATAATTACCTCCACAAGTAATAGCAGCACGGAGTTTATAAATAACTTGCTCCGCTTGTTGACGTGTTATTGGATTTAACCTGACAAGAGCTTCCAATAGCCATGATTCAACAAGGACAGAATCAGAACTACGAGGTATATCCTGTGACTTTACATACTGCCAACTACTTTGGGTTGCAGCTTCTATGAGCATTTGCTCCACTGTATTGTCTTCGTTAAACATATCTATGGTTTTTATTGTTATCAATTTAATAATTAAGCGATTTTCCCTAATTCGTCACTCTGTATGTCATTCAAATATACTAAAGCTTTTTGAATGACAGATTTTGATTTGTCGGCTTGTCTATATATTGCTTCAAAACGCCTTTGTTCCTCTATCGCAGGCAATCCAACCATAAAATGGTCCAGATATGAAGCACTAACTCTTTTCT
>OGIE01004517.1_pt1 | contig 13056 bp, 9 predicted proteins | sample 1571581 | NCBI WGS metagenome assembly OGIE01 (sample SAMEA2582021, study PRJEB24529) | metagenome | biome: Human gut stool | place: China | collected 2011
TCGCTCTTGATGCCGAAATCGGTGCGCAGGCGGCTGCCGCCCCACAGATAATCCTGGCAGCTCGGGGTCAATTTCAGAATTGCCATACCGCTCACGCTTTCATCATCTCCGCAGCGGCTTTGGCCAGCGCGGCGTTCACGGCATCGGCGGCTGCCTCACTGTCGCCAACGGCGGAAAGATAAACTTTGATTTTCGGCTCGGTGCCGGAGGGGCGGACCATCAGCTTATGCCCGCCGTCTAGATGGTATTCCAGCACGTTGGCGCGGGGCAGGCCGGTGCCGTCGGTGTCGTAGTCCACGACGGACTCCACCTTGTACCCGGCAATGTCCTCCGGGGCGTTGGCGCGCAGCTTCTTCATCAGCTCCTGCATCGTGTGCATGCCGCTCTCGCCTTCAAAGGCAAAGCTGCACAGCGCATTGCGGTAGTAACCGAACTCCCTGTACAACGCCTCGATGGCGTCCAGCAGCGTCTTGCCCTGCTGGGCGTACCAGGCCGCGGCCTCGCAGACCAGCAGCGTCGCGTTGACAGCGTCCTTGTCGCGGACGTGGCCGCCGGACAGGTAGCCGTAGCTCTCCTCAAAGCCGAAGATATAGCGTTCGGGACGCCCCTCGGCCTCCAGCTTGCCGATCTGCTCGCCGATGAACTTAAAGCCGGTCAGGGTGCGGCGCAGCTCGACGCCGTATTTTTTTGCCACCGGCGCTGCCATATCGGTGGAGACGATCGTCGTTACCGCCACGGGGTCGGCGGGCATCGTGCCCTGTGCCAGACGGGTGCGGCAGATATAGTCCAGCAGGATGATGCCCATCTCGTTGCCGGTAATCAGGCGGTAGCCGCCCTTGCCGTCGGGCACGGCGGTGCCGCAGCGGTCACAGTCGGGGTCGGTGCCCAGCAGCAGATCGGGGCGGACCTTGTCGCACAGCTCCAAGCCTTTTTGCATAGCTTCGCGGATCTCGGGGTTCGGGTAGGGGCAGGTCGGGAAGTCGCCGTCGGGCTTTTCCTGCTCGGGCACAACGGTCACATGGGTCACGCCGAGCTTTTTCAGCAGCTTTTTCACACATTCCAGACCCGTGCCGTTCAGCGGGGTGTAGACGAGCTTGAGCGCGTCGATGCCCGCGCCGTCGCCGACGCGCTGGTCATAGACAGCCTGCACAAAATCATCGAGGCATTTTTCGTCAATTGTCACAATGCGGCCCGCGGCGGCGGCAGCGTCAAAATCTGCCAGCCGGACATCGTCAAAGCAATCAATTTTTTCGATAGCTGCCAGAATTTTCTCGGCAGCCTCCAGCGTGATCTGGCAGCCGTCCGCGCCGTAGACCTTGTAGCCGTTGTACTTAGCAGGGTTGTGGCTGGCCGTCACGCAGACGCCCGCGCCGCAGCCGAGGTACCGCACCGCCCACGAAAGCGCCGGGGTCGGCTCAAGCCGGGGGTACATGCAGGCGGTAATGCCGTTCGCGGCCAGCACGCGGGCGGTCTCGCGGGCGAACAGCGCACCGTTATGGCGGCTGTCGTGGGCAATGGCTACCTTTTTGGGCAGGCCGGACGCATTGAGGTAGTCCGCCAGCCCCTGCGTTGCCTTGCGCACGGTGTAGAGGTTCATCCGGTTCGTGCCCGCGCCGATCACGCCGCGCAGGCCGCCGGTGCCGAATTCCAGATCGCGGTAAAAGCGGTCCGTGACGGCGTCGCTGTCGCCTTCGATGGAGACGAGCTCGGCTTTGACGGCGTCGTCCAGATCCGGCTGGGCAAGCCAGCGGTTATAGAGGTCGTTTGTATTGTTCATGGAGTTTCTCCTTTATCTTCCCTTGGGTCCTGCGGGCAGCCGCAAGCCGCCCGCCTCTCTATTATCTTGCATTTTTACCGCTTTTGCAAGTACCAAATCTTTGTCGGCACCACCGGATTTTCCAATCAGCCCTGCCAGACACCTTTTATTGCCTCCGCTTCACTTTCCGCCAGCGCCGGGGCGTCGGAATTGGCAAACAGGCTGCCGTAGCGGTAGAGCCCCGCGCCCTGCACCCCTAAACGGGCAAGCAAAGCAAGCTGGTCGGCCAGCGCATGGCCGGAAAACCACTCGGAGCCGGCATCGGACCCATCCCCTGCGCCGACGCGGTAGGCCCCCAGCCCGGCGTACAGCTTCACGCCCGCCGCGCGGGGCAGTGCGGCCCACGCAGCGGCCAGCTGCGCAAAGCTGCGCGACGCATCGCCGTTTTTTATATATTCCTGCCCCCAATAAAGCTGAGGCATCAGGTAATCCACAGTCCCCTGCCGCAGCCAGCGGGCCACGTCGCTGTATTGCAGGGTGTAGTTCTGCTCCGGGTCGCCCGCCGGGGCTGCGCCGAACCGCACGCCGTACCGCCGGGCCGCGGCGTGGCAAAGCTCCATCAGGGCGTTCACGTTCTCCCGCCGCCAGTCGTCCTGCGTCAGTGTGCTGCCGCTGGCCGCGTAGTCCGCCGCGTCAAAGGCCGGGTCGGTGGTGGGGTAAAAATAGTCGTCAAAGTGGATGCCGTCCACAGCGTACCTTGCGCACAGCTCCCCCACCCCGTCGGCAATGTACTGCCGCACGTCCGCGTTGGCGGGGTCGAGATACGCGCCGGTGTCGGTGTACCTGACCCAGTCCGGGTGCAGCCGCGCCGGGCTTGCGCCGCACAGCGCCGGGGTCTGCCCGGCCTGGATGCGGTAAGGGTTGACCCAGGCTTCCAGCTGTAAGCCCCGCGCGTGGGCGGCGTCCACCAGCAGTGCCAGCGGGTCAAACCCGGGGTCCTGCCCCTGCGTGCCGGTGCAGAGGTGGCTGAACGGAAAGTAGTCGCTGGGGTAGAGCGCATCGCCGAAGGGCCGCACCTGCGCCAGCACGACTGTTGCGCCAATCGACTGTATATTGTCCAGCATTGTGCCGATTGCCTGCGTGAACGCCTCCGCCGACGAGAAATCGACCTGCTCCCATTCCAGATAGCTGACCCACACAGCGCGGTAGGGCGCGGCGGCCCGGGCGACGGCGGTTGGGGTGGGAGTCGGCGCCGCAGCGGGGGCCGGGACAGCCTTTTGCGGCAGTGCAAGCAGCGGCGCAAGCAGAAAGACGGCTATTATAAATAAGTAGAATCCGATCCGACGCATGGCATGTACCTCCTGCGGTATGTATATGCGGGGCGGGCAGCGGGTAGGACAGGGCCGTTGGGAGGCCGCCCCTGCGGCTATCCGCTGCCGGGCGGTCATGGGGTCTCCCTTTACCACATTGACAAAAAACACCCTGCAATGCTATAATGTTCTTATATGTAACACAATTTTTATCTACCCATTCCTTCACACAAAGGCGGAAGCATTATGACCAGAGAACAGGTCGAAACGGAAATGGCCCAATACCGCACCATCTTTACTGTGGTGCGGCTGCTGGATGCTGCGCAGGTCGGCGGCGAGGAGTCCGTCAACAGCTTTTGCAGCTGCTACAGCTATTGGGGCAAAAACACCCCCTGCCGGAACTGCATCTCCCGGCAGGTGCTGGAGGATCACCGCCAGCGCACCAAGCTGGAATACATGGGCAGCGAGGTCTTTCAGGTCACCGCCGTCTACCGCGAGGTCGACGGCGTTCCCTGTGTCATGGAGCTGATCCAGAAGCTGGACGGCGAGACCCTCATTGACCCCGAAAACGGGGAACGCCTGATAGACAGCATCGCGAGCTACCACACCAAGCTCTACCACGATGCACTGACCGACAGCTACAACCGCCTCTACTTTGAGGACGCGCTCAAGGACAAGACCGACCCCGCCGGTGTGGCCGTGCTGGATCAGGACGACTTTAAATTGATCAACGACACCTACGGCCATCAGGCCGGCGACATAGCGCTGCGCACCTGCGTTGACGTGGTGCGCGCCTGCATCCGCAAATCGGACGTGCTCATCCGCTACGGCGGCGACGAGTTCCTGCTGGTGCTGCCGGGCATTGAGCGCGCGGCGTTCCTGGCCAAGCTGGACCGCATCCGGGAGCAGCTGCACACCGCCAGCGTGCCGGGGTATTCCCGTCTGCAGCTGTCCGCCAGCATCGGCGGCGTGATAACGCAGCCCGGCGAGACCGTGGAGCAGGCAGTCTCCCGCGCCGACAAGCTGATGTACCAGGCCAAGAACCGCAAAAACATGGTCGTGACCGAGGACAACGCCCGGGACGGCGCTTTGAGCGCTGCCGGGCGCGAAAGCCAGACCCGCCAGAGCATTTTAATTGTGGACGACTCCGAGATGAACCGCGCCATTCTGGCGGAGATCCTGGGCAGCGACTACAACATTCTGGAGGCGGCGAACGGCAGAGAATGCCTGGCCATGCTGGAGCAGTACGACACCGGCATTGCGCTGATCCTGCTGGACATCGTCATGCCGGTCATGGACGGCTTTGCGGTGCTGAGCGAGATGAACCGCAGCCACTGGATCGAGGACATCCCCGTCATCATGATCTCGAGCGAGGACGCCGACACCGTTGTGCGCCGCGCCTACGAGCTGGGCGTCTCGGACTATGTCAGCCGCCCGTTCGATGCGGGCGTCGTCTACCGCCGCGTTTTCAACACGATCAAGCTCTACGCCAAGCAGCGGCGGCTCGCCTCGCTGGTGACGAGCCAGATCAAGGAAAAAGAGAAAAACACCAAGATGATGATCTCGATCCTGAGCGAGGTCGTCGAGTTCCGCAACGGCGAGAGCGGCCAGCACGTGCTGCACATCGGCACACTGACCCAGCGCCTTCTGGAGCGGCTGACGCAGAAAACCGACAGGTATGACCTGCCGCCCGAAACGCAGGAGCTGATCGTCATGGCATCGGCGCTGCACGACATCGGAAAGGTTGCGATAGACGATAAGATCCTGAACAAGCCCGGGCGGCTTACCCCGGAGGAGTTCGATCTTATGAAAACCCACACTGTTGTGGGCGCGAACATGCTGGACCATCTGGGCCGCTATAAAAACGAAGCGCTTGTCAAGACCGCCCACGACATCTGCCGCTGGCACCACGAGCGCTGGGACGGCCGCGGCTACCCCGACGGCCTGGCCGGGGACGAGATCCCGATTTCGGCACAGATCGTCTCGATGGCGGACGTCTATGACGCGCTGGTCAGCAAGCGCGTCTACAAGGCCGCCTACTCACCGGACACCGCGGTGCAGATGATCCTGCACGGCGACTGCGGGCAGTTCAACCCCCTGCTGCTGGAATGTCTGGTGGAAATTCAGGACGTCTTAAAGGCCGAGATCGTCGGACGGGAGAACGAAGATTCGTAAAATTTGCATCGCCGTAGGGGCCGGGCATGCCCGGCCCTGCGCCTTTCCGCAAGCGCCCGCCTGTGGGACACCTGCGGGCCGGGCATGCCCGGCCCCTACCGCGCGGCAGACACCGGCTGCCCGGAGGGGTCAAGACCCCTCCCTACAAGGCACCCGTGAGCGGCAGTTCGTAGGGAGCGGTCTTGACCGCTCCGGGTGCTTTGCGGCAGCGTCAGCTTCCCTGTAGGGGCCGGGCATGCCCGGCCCGGAGGTCGGCGCGGCCACCCTTTAACGGGCAATCGCCTTTAACGCCGCGGGCCGGGCATGCCCGGCCCCTACCGCGCCACTATAAATTGTGTAATTGTTATGATATTGCGGATTTTGTTGAAAATATCCTCTGTCTATGGTAAAATAAGAAGATAACTATTAGAGAGGACTTCTCCTTCTTCATGACAAGTAAACGCGAAAAGCTGCAATACGCTTATGTATTTTTCGCCGACCTGCTCACGATGGCCGTCAGCGTTCTGCTGGCGTGGCTCATCACCGACGGGCTGTTCGGCGTGCTGATCCCCTACACCAGCACCGATTGGCTCCAGACCCTGTGCCTGCTGTTTGTGGCGTTCGTCGTCACCTTCTTCTTCTTTGACCAGGACAAAAACATCGTAACACGGTCTGAAAATGAGGAAATCAGCCTTTCTCTCCGGTTCAACATCGCGCTCGGCCTTGTTTATGCAGGCTGCATGCTGCTGGCCAAGGCCACGATGCTGGACTCCCGTTATTTTGCGGTCACAGTGCCCGCGGTCAACGCGGTGCTGCTGCCGTTCTCCCATGCGATTTTAAAGCGGCTGCTCATCCGGTTCCAGCGCAGCTGGGGCATGGAGACGCTCGTCGGCGTCGTCACAACGTCGGACCGGGCCGAGCGGCTGATCCCCGAGATCCAAAAGGACTGGTCCCGTCGGGTCGTGGGCGTCTCGCTGCTGGAGGCCACGCCCGCCGCGATCTCCACCAGAGTCTGCGGCGTCGAGGTCAAGGCGACGTTCGACGACTTCATGGACTGGATCCGGCGCGAGGCGCTCGACGAGGTCTATGTCGATGTGCCGATGGACAGCGGCGAGAGCTTCATCCCCTATCTGGACGAGATGGAGAGCATGGGCCTGACCGTGCACTTCCGTCTGCCGCTGCTGGACCGCATTGAGGAAGCCTGCTGCGACGAGACGAGCGCCGCGCGGCTGAGCCGGTCCCTGGGGCGCTGCGCCGGGGGCAACATCGTCACGATGGGCACCGTTGAATTGCAGCTGCGCGACCAGATCGCCAAGCGCTGCATGGACGTGGTGGGCGCTGTCATCGGCTGTATCATCAGCATCCCGATCATCGCGGTGGTCGCCATCCCGCTCAAGCTCGAAAGCCCCGGCCCGCTGTTTTTTAAACAAAAGCGTGTGGGCCGCAACGGGCGGTATTTTTACATCCACAAGCTGCGCAGCATGTACGTGGACGCCGAGGCCCGCAAGAAGGAGCTGATGGCCCAGAATGAAATGAACGGCCTGATGTTCAAAATGGAGGATGACCCCCGCGTGACCAAGGTGGGTAAATTCATCCGCCGCACCAGCATTGACGAGCTGCCGCAGTTTTTTGACGTGCTGCGGGGCGATATGAGCCTTGTGGGCACCCGCCCGCCGACGGTGGACGAGTACAAGCAGTACGAGAGCCACCACAAGCGCCGCCTGTCGATGAAGCCGGGCATCACCGGCCTGTGGCAGGTCAGCGGGCGCAGCGACATCGAGGATTTTGAGGAGGTCGTCAAGCTCGACGTAGCCTACATCGACAACTGGTCCCTCTGGGGCGACGTAAAGATTTTGTTCAAAACGATTTACGTTGTGTTCGCGGGGAAAGGGGCGAAATGATAGCAAGCAGCCGTTCCGGAAAGGGACGGCTGCTTTTTTGCCGCCGCGCGGCCCCTACAGGGGAGCCGACGTTGCCGCAAAGCACCCGGAGGGGTCAAGACCGCTCCCTACGAACTGCCGCTCACGGGTGTCTTGTAGGGAGGGGTCTTGACCCCTCCGGGCAGCCGGGCGGGGGCCGCCGCGCGGTAGGGGCCGGGCATGCCCGCCCGCGGCGTTAAAGGCGATTGCCCGTTAAAGGGTGGCCGCGCCGACCTCCGGGCCGGGCATGCCCGGCCCCTACAGGGAAGCTGACGCTGCCGCAAAGCACCCGGAGCGGTCAAGACCGCTCCCTACGAACTGCCGCTCACGGGTGCCTTGTAGGGAGGGGTCTTGACCCCTCCGGGCAGCCGGTGTCTGCCGCCCGGCCCCTACAAAAAACCTTCCTCCACGCCAAAACGGGGCCCGCTTTTCGGCAGGTCCCGTTTTGGTTGGTATAGGAAAATAATAAGAAAATGGCTTGTTTATCCCCGCATTACACGATCTTGCGGGATTTGTGGACGCCGGTCTTGAGGAACTCGACCCATTCCGCAATGTTCACGGCGTGGTCGCCCAGGCGCTCAAGGTACTTATCGATCATAAATAAGTCCAGCGCCGTCTCGGCATCACTGGGGTGGGCGGCGATGTAGGCCGCAATTTCCTTGGAAATGCGGCTGAACATCGCGTCGCAGTCGTCGTCGCGGGCAATGACCTGCGCGGCGGTGGACAGGTCCACCTGCACGTAGGCGGCAATGGCGTCCTTGACCATGTGCAGGGCAATGTCGCCCATCGCGTACAGGTCGTCCAGCACGCCGACGGTGCGTGCGCCGTCCGGGTGGAGATGGAGCGTTATCTCGGCAATGTCGCTGGCCTGGTCGGCGATGCGCTCAATGTCGGTGACCATCTTCAGCGCCGTGGAGACCTTGCGCAGGTCGCCCGCCACGGGCTGCTGGCGCAGAAACAGCGTTAAGCAGCGGTGCTCGATCTCATGCTCGGCGGAGTCGATTTCGCTGTCCCGGGCAATAACGCTGCGGGCCAGCTCGGTGTCGCCGGAGCGCAGGGCGGTCATGGCGCTCTCGATCGCGCCGCCGGCGGCGTGGCCCATGCGGGCCAGCATCGTGTCAAGCTGCAGCAGCTCGGCGTCGTACATTTTTCGTACACTCGTACCCATTTGTCATACCTCCTTAGCCGAAGCGGCCCGAGATGTAATCCTCGGTGCGCTTGTCCACGGGCGTGGCGAACACACGCTCCGTCGGGCCCATCTCCACCAGCTCGCCCAGCAGGAAAAATGCCGTCTTATCGCTGATACGTGCGGCCTGCTGCATGTTGTGGGTGACCATGACGATGGTGTAATTTTCTTTCAGCTCCGTGGCCAGCTCCTCGACCTTGGACGTCGAGATGGGGTCCAGAGCGCTCGTCGGCTCATCCATCAGCAGGACCTCGGGCTCAACGGCCAGGGCGCGCGCAATGCAGAGGCGCTGCTGCTGGCCGCCCGACATGCCCAGGGCGCTCTTGTTCAGGCGGTCCTTGACCTCGTCCCAGATGGCCGCGCCGCGCAGGGATCTTTCCACGATCTCATCCAGCTGCGCTTTATTATGGATGCCGTGGGTGCGCGGGCCGTAGGCGATGTTGTCATAGATGGACATCGGGAAGGGGTTCGGCTTCTGGAACACCATGCCGACGCGCTTGCGCAGGACGTTGACGTCCATCTTGTCCTTGTAGATGTCCACGCCGTCGAGCTTGATGTCTCCGGAGATGCGGCAGCCCTCGACGAGGTCGTTCATGCGGTTCAGGCTTTTCAAAAACGTGGATTTGCCACAGCCGGACGGACCGATGAACGCGGTGATCTCCTTTTCCGGGATGTCGATATTGATATTTTTCAGCGCATGGAAGCTGCCATAGTACAGGTCCATATTGCGCACTTCAAATTTGTTCATAGATGACCTCTTTGCTTATTTCTGCTCTGTTTCTTGTATCGGTAGGGGCCGGGCATGCCCGGCCCGCGGCCTGGACCGCGAGCACCCGTTTTCCGTACACCTGCGGGCCGCATATATGCGGCCCCTACATGCGCGGTGCCGGGGAATGGGCTGCCGGACGGAAGGTTCCCGGAGCGGTCAAGACCGCTCCCTACATGGCACCCGTGAACGGCGAATCGTAGGGAGGTGCGGGGTTGTAAGCGTGGGACCACGGTTGAGCGTAGCGAAACCGGGGAGCGAACAATGTTTGCCCCCGCGGGGCAAACAACCGCATGAGCGGGCCAGCTTTGCTGGCTGGCGGCGCTCGTTGTGCGCCGCCAAGCGGTCTTGACCCCTCCGCGGGGTTTGCGGTGCCGCATACTCCCACGGGCGGATATGGAATCCGCCCCTACGGTGCAGGGGTCGATGCTCGTCATCGACCCGGAAAGCTGCTCCCTATATCGGTAGGGGCCGGGCATTGCCGTTTACCGTTTTGCCAGCTTCCCGGCTGCCAGCCCGGACAGGCCGTTGATGACCAGCACCAGCACCAGCAGGACCACTGCCGTGCCGTAGGTCTGGCCGATGTACAGGCCCTCGTTGGAGAGCAGGTACATGTGTACGGCCAGGGTGCGGGTGGAGCTGAACACGCCGGACGGGATCTTTGCCACAGAGCTTGCGGTATAGATCAGCGCGGCGGTCTCGCCGACGATGCGGCCCGTGGCCAGAATGACGCCGGACAAAATGCCGGGCATGGCGGACGGCAGCACAATCGTGAACACCGTGCGCAGCTTGCCCGCGCCCAGACCAAAGCTGCCCTCGCGGTAGGAGTCGGGCACTGCGATCAGTGCTTCCTCCGTCGTGCGCATGATGACGGGCAGAACCATGATGGCCAGCGTGAACGCACCGGCGATCATCGAATAGCCCCAGTGCAGCTTGGTGACGAAGAACAGCATGCCGAACAGGCCGTAGACGATGGACGGGATGCCCTGCAGCGTCTCGGTGGTGACGCGCACGACCTTGACCAGCTTGCTGCCGCGGTGGGCGTACTCGACCAGCCAGATGGCCGCAAAGATGCCCAGCGGCGTCGAGATCGCCAGCGAGAAGGCCGTCATCAGCACCGTGTTGATGAGCGCGGGCGTCAGCGAGACGTTCTCGGAGTTATACTCCCAGGCGAACAGCTCGGGCTTCAAATTGGGGATGCCCATGACCAGAATGTAGCCGATGAGGAACACCAGCACCGCGGCGGTCAGCAGGGCGGCAATGCGCACAAGCCAGCGCAGCGCGGCGGCCTGCATACGGGCGGCGAGGCGGTTGCTGCCGCCGGTGGGCATGAACTCATACGGTTTTGCGTAGGTCATATCGGCGGCTGTTTGCGCTGCGGCGATCTCAGGCATAGTCCTTCCCCCCTTTCACAAGGCTGAAGCAGAGGTTGATAAGCAGGATGAATACGAACAGCACAACGCCGGTGGCGATCAGTGCCTCGCGGTGGAGGTCGGCGGCGTAGCCCATCTCGATGACGATGTTCGAGGTCATCGTGCGCAGGCCCTGGAACAGACCCTTGGGCATCCAGGTCTGATTGCCCGCGACCATGACGACAGCCATCGTCTCACCGATGGCGCGGCCAATGCCGAGGATGACTGCCGACAGCACGCCGGATTTTGCGGCGGGCAGCACGGCGTAGAACACGCTGCGCTCATGCGTCGCGCCAAGGGCAAGGCTGCCCTCGTAGTAGCTGTCGGGCACGGCGTCGAGGCTCGTCTTGCTGACCGTGATGATGGTGGGCAGGATCATGATGCCCAACAGCACAGCGGCGGTAAACAGGCTCATGCCCTTGCCGCTCTTGACGTGGAGCACGGTTTTGAAGAACGGCGACTTGACCATGGCCTGCACGGCGGGCACAAGCACAATCATGCCGAAGAAACCGTAGACGACGGACGGGATGCCGGCCAGCAGCTGCACCGCCGGGAGCATGACCTTATTGATGCGGGGCGGCGCGAACTTGGACATGTAGATGGCCGTCAGCAGGCCGATGGGCACGCCGACGAGGATAGCCCCCGCCGTGACGTAGATGCTGCCCAGGATCATCGGCAGGATGCCGAAGATGTCGTTGCCGGGCTTCCATGTCGTGCCCAGCAGGAACCTGAGCGGGCCGATCTTGAACAGGGTGGGCACGCCGTTGGCAAACAGGAAGATGCAGATCAGTGCCACCGCCAGGATGGACACACAGGCGCAGAGAGTGAACACGCCCTGCATAACGCCTTCTTTTAGCTTGGAGGTCATTTTCCTATACTCCTTATGCTCGTAGATTGGTTATGATACCCAAAAAGCCTTCCCCCTAGGGGGGGGAAGGTGGCGCCGCAGCGCCGGATGAGGGGCGGCCTTGCCTTACCAACCCGTGAACGGGTTATCTTGGGAAACCCGCCCCTCATCAGTCCGCTTCGCGGACAGCTTCCCCCTAGGGGGAAGCCTTTTTCTTTTTACTGCACATCCGCCCAGGTGGTCAGCTCGCCGGTGTAGATGCCCTTGATCTGGTCAACGGTCAGGTCGTCGGTGGTGTTGCCGGGGTTGACGACGACGGCGATGCCATCCAGTGCCAGGACGGTAGCCTTGGCGCCGCCCTCGACCTCGGAGTCCTTCAGCTCACGGCTGGCCATGCCGATGGTGTAGGTGCCCTCCAGCGCACCGGAGACGCCGGTGGTGGAATCGGTGGTCTGGAGCTCCAGCTCGGCGTTGGGGTTGACGGTCTTGTAAGCCTCGATCAGCTTCTCCATCAGCGGAGAGACGGAGGAAGAACCGCCGACGACGATCTTGCCCTCGGGCTGGGCGGAGGTGAAGTCCGCGCCGTCCTCACCGATGTAGCCGTTGTCGGTAGCGATGGCCTGGCCGTCCTTGCTCAAGACATAGGCGATGAAATCAACGGCCACGGGGTCCGTCGCGTCGCCGTTGGTGACGATGTTGAACGGACGGGACAGAACGTAGCTGCCGTCCTTGACGGTCTCGGCGGAGGCCTCGACGCCGCCGACGGTGACAGCCTTGACGTCATTGCTCAGAGAGCCGAGGCTGATGTAGCCGATAGCGGTCTCATCGTTGGCGACGGCGGTCATGACGCCGTTGGTGCTGGACTGGATGGCGGCGGCCTCGGTGGTGTTATCGACCTTCTTGCCGTCGGCGTTCTTCTCCTCGACACCGGTCAGCTCGATGAAGGCGCCGCGGGTGCCGGAGCCGTCCTCACGGGAGATGACCGTGATGTCCTGGTCGGCGTCGAAGTCACCGGCAGGGGCAGCCTCGGTGGAAGCGGCGGTGCTCTCTGCAGGGGCAGAGGAAGCAGCGGCGGAATCGGCAGAGCCGCAGGCAGCCAGGCTCAGAGCCAGCGCAGCAGCGGTAACGGCAGCAATTGCAGAAGTACGTTTCATGTGTGTATTCTCCCTTTTTCCCAAATTTATGTGGTATAGTTTGGATGTTTTGCCAGTGCTTCACCGGAAGCAAGCTAATTGTACCGCGGTTTTGCGCCGGTTTCGACCATAGTACGGTACAATCGCGGTAAAGGTTTTGCAAAGAGGGGGCAGGTTTTGTGTAGAGCGTGTAAAGTTTGTAAAGTTTGGGGAAAGGGAGAGGGGTGGGGGTGGAGTTATGAGAGAGGAGTTAGGAGTGGATTGGGCGACAAAGCGGTGACGGGGCGGCGGCGGAAGGCTGCGGAGGGGTCAAGACCCCTCCCTACGATGCAAAAGGCAAAAGGGTGGCATAGCAAAGCTGCGGGCCGGGCATGCCCGGCCCCTACGGACTGCTGTGAAAATTTACGCACGAGAGGGGCAAGGGAGGGCGGCAACCCTCCCCCTTTCCCGTTGACGGGTTGCCGCGGTAGGCTGCGGGCGGCATATATGCCGCCCCTACAGAGCTGCCGTTTACCCCTGCGGGGGTTCGGGGGCGCTTGGCGGCGCACAACGAGCGCCGCCAGTTTGCTACGC
>OGIE01004519.1_pt1 | contig 13055 bp, 14 predicted proteins | sample 1571581 | NCBI WGS metagenome assembly OGIE01 (sample SAMEA2582021, study PRJEB24529) | metagenome | biome: Human gut stool | place: China | collected 2011
CCAGCACAGTGCCGTTGAAATCCGCCAGCACCTTGTAGCCGTCCTCCAGACCGTCGGCTTTCAAAAAGGGCGCCATCTCCATCTGCCGCATATACTCCGCTGTGATCCTGACGTTCTCATACACCTTATCCTTGGCGGCGACCCGTTCCAGATCATTAATGTCCTCATTTCGGTAGGTGATGCCGCCGTTCTCGGTCACCTCGCACAGCGGCGCACCGTCAAGCAGGACACGAAGCTTGCCGGTATCAGTTCTGTCCGTCTGAAATCCTTCTCGGGCAAGGACGATTGCCGTTTCTCTTAGGTAACGGTCCTTTTCTTCTGCGCTGATGCTCATGTAACTCCTCCCGTGCATAAAAAAATAAGGCCGGAGCATGATTGCTCCGGCCTTCAAATACAGGCGCTGCGACCAGCGCCCTTTTTGAAATGAAAAAGGGCGCTGTTTTCTCAGTCCGTCAAGACCAATAAAACGGCGCCCGAATCTTTGTAATTCTTTTTTGAGAAAAACACCGCTGCCAGCCGGAAAAATCGCCGCTGAAAAAGGGCGCTGGCTGAACGCATCTGCATGAAACAGGAAAACACCCGGTTCGAATCGGGGCAGACGCTCTGAAACAGCGATTTGCATCTATGGTTTGAAAGAAAAAATCCGGGCCTGAAAAAGCCCGGAAACGGTTGATGCGCCTGGCTTTTCGCCAGACGCATCTATACCGTTTCGTTAATATGGTCCGAGTGGCGAGACTTGAACTCCCCAAACCAGAAATCAGGGCGTGTTGCCCTTTATTTTTTTGTGTTGATATGTAAGGCTTTCGGGGAAATGCCGTGTTAATTGGTACTGCTTTATGGTGACGCGAAATATCGTCTAAAGGGAAAATTAAAGGGAAAACTTTTGGCCCAAATTCACTGTGCCATGTGCTCTAAAATCTCCGCACGTTCGGTCAGTATTTCCTGAAAGATCTCCTGACTGCGGGAGTGCTCACAGACATCCGGGTGATATTGCTTTGCGAGTCTGTGATACTCTTTTGTCAAGGTTTTCATATCGCTGTGGGCCTGCGGAGAAAACCAGTTCTTTCCATAGGGCCGTTGGATCGGTTCGTCAGATTTCTTTTTTCTTGTGTGCTCAGTGCTGCTCTCTGATGATGCCTGTTGCGAGTGCTGCTGTCCCTTACTTGAAGAATATCTCTGTTCGCTGTGCTCTTTGTTTGCTTCTCTTTGATATGTTGAGCCGTGGGTCAAATCGGCAATTCTAAATGGGAGGTCAATGGACACATCTGCGGGGGATGCAAAAATGAACCCGTTATAGCTGTATAGCCGACAGCCCTCCTCAGAGTGTGAAAGTACATGGCAGAGCATATCCGCATCAGTAAATAGTCGATACAAGTATCTTACAAAGGCATCTCCGCTGTTCTTTATATCATCAGCGGTTTGATCTGCTTCTGTACGAACTGTACCAATCAAGTCCTCAATTTCAGCCGATACTTCATCTAAAGAGCTTTCCAAGTCTGCAATCTTTTCTTTGGTGTATTCAATGGCTTCGTTTAGATTTTCCAGCTTAACTTTTGCGCTCTCTATCTTTTCCTCTTGCTCGTACTGGTTGGGAGCTGTTGCGTGCGAGGCATTATAGATGGCCCTTTGCAGCGTCAATCTCGTCGCGCTTTGGAAATCCAGCTTTTTTCGCTGAATTGTAAGCTGCTTTTCAATAGCGCGTAGGCTTCGGATTTGCGAGGCGACTGCTTTTGAAGTCTTTTTGATAAGATTTATCTGACCGGGAAATCCAACAATACTTGCCAGCACATTATAATCATATACTCTGCTGGCAGAGTCCTCCTTCCGAAATGGACAAGCATCATCCCATACTTGCGAGTCCAGCAGATTATCAACAAGACTGCTCTTTTTTAGAATAATCGCATAGTGAAGCGGTGTCAGACCCATACTGTCCGTCCAGTTCAGCCATTCAGAGCGAAGCGGCTGATTGGCTTTGATAGCCTCATAGACCGTAAGCATACGGGTATTGTAATAGCAGGTGCAAAAGGCTTCAAGGGCCAGCTTTACATCATCAGACTTGACTTGGCGGCAGGCACTTGTATAGTCATCCTTTTTATCAAGTCGCACACAGATATATGCAAGGAACAGCGTATCCGTATCGGTACGGTATGGAGAGACTGAAAGATTTGTGTATGCTTCTGTAAGATAGTCCGTTTCAAAATTTAGATGAATATTGGATAGGTCTACTTGCAGGGCCTTTTCAAAGGAATTTTGCTGCTGCATAATCGCTGCTCTGACCTCAGCAGAAGTATTTTCCATAAATCTATGGTATGCGTCCGCGTCACAGGAACGGTAGATATCCTCAGCCTGTACTAATTTTACTGCAAGATACTGTGGGGAGGAGGGTTCGATTGTATTCAGCAAAACGCTAAGTTCCTGTGATACGCGCCCTGTTTTCATGGAGGCTCGCGCCGCAGTCAAGAGTTCTGCAACTGCTGTTTGTTGCTGTTCCTGTGCCCATGTATAGTGAGACAGCAAAATGGCTTGCATGGCTTTCACAAACTGCATTAGTTCAATACCGCCAGTGTTTCGGCCAAAGAGAGTACATCCCCTGATGATGCTTTTGCTGTGGATGTCTGACATATAGACGTTGGATTTTTCATCATCCATATAGACAAAATATTTACAGATTTCATCAAACGGAAAACGGTTTGATGCAGCCCAATCATCATGGCTGGGATGAATGTAGATGGCACGGTCTGTAATGACCGCACCATCCACTGTCAGCGTAAACAAAGGGACTGTGCTTTTGATGTAGCCTAAAATCCGTTCACCTGATGCTATGTGGTATGTAGAGGCTATTTTCTCGGGCTTTTTGAGTTTTTCTACATCAAAAAGAAGTTTAGAAAATCCATGTGGGATTTCGTTGATCTCACTTTGAAACGAAGCTGCTGACATAGGCCACTCCCATCAAAAAATCCAGTTCCAAATCTGAATGCCGCACCAAATTAAAAGAATTAGAATAAGAAGTGATAGTATTTTGTGTTCAGATATGAACTCTCCTACTTGGTCAAGAAAGTAAAGCTTTGATACCATACCACCGACCATAATGATTTCGTCGATATACGGAATTGGGTCAGGAACAATCGCGTTAATAATGAAGATAATTAGCTGTATTGGAAATGGCAAAGTAAAATAGAAGTAGCCGCCAAAAAGAGCAATGACAATAAGAACTATGATGGACACAATATGCAAGCCACCTTATATAAATTTTCTATTGATTCTCCACGTATGCGGTTTCATTCGCCCCTCTTTGTCTGTAGGCTTTCGTGGACAGTATCCCGGATCAGGACGTCCTTCGCCGCGTGTCCGCTTTACCCGCTTCCCACACCAAGTACAAATATACTCGGTGATTGCCGCATCAGTTTTTAGAGTTGCCATGTTATACCTCCAATTCTTCCTGAATGCGAATAATTGCACGTAAAAGCAACTGTTCCTCAGTGGGTGTCAAATGCAGTTGGCCTGACTCCCACTGCTTTGCACGGAAGAAAGAACGGGCTTTCATTGTAATCTTTGTAAGGCGGCACATATCATTATCGCGCTGATAAATATTGCCAGTAGCAGCATAGTTTGCTCCAAAGCAGTTTGGACATATAGAACGTAAAATACACACCCGGCACTTTTCGTCAAGGCAGTTTTCTGGAATGATATTCTCGGGGAATTGAATATTAGATGCAGCCGCAGCTTTTTCAGGGCCAACAGAGAGCGGCATGAAAAATTGGCAGGGGTATGCTTTTCCGTCAACATCATAGGAATGCATGGATAGCCCCGCACCACAAAAGCGCACAGCTTCTAACTCTGAGGCTCCGATACTGGATATTCCCATATTCAACATAGAGCAAGGTTCAATGTCAGGATGTTCTAAATAAAATGCAATTAGTTTATTCAGTTCACATTCAAGGACTGCTGTATTTGTGGGATCGGACCAATCAATTCCATAAGCAAGATTGCAAGAAACGAGGAAACCTTTATTGTGCATATCTATTACCCCGGCAGCTAAATTGGGTAAGGTTTCCTTAGAAATTGTCATTTTTACATCCTGCTCCGGGTAGAGTTCTAAGAAGAAATCTAAGTCTATATCGTCATAGGAATTTGAACGGTTTAGATTATGCATTTCCCGTGTCCCATCCAAACTAAGACCACAGACAAATTTTCCCTGTTTTGAATGTAACCAGTCCTGTACGTCTCCATGAACAAGAGTTCCGTTTGTTGTAGCAAATACTATGACGGGGATAGGGCATTGCTTTTGTTCGATATAATTCGTTAATTCTCTGATTTCATCAAAAGCAAGGAACGGTTCACCGCCAAAAAAATCTAATTCGATATGGTCATAATTATCACAACCTGCTAATTCTATATCTATAATGCGCTTAGCAGTATCAACAGGAATAATCTGAGAGGATTTGTGCTGTTCATAGCAATAGACACAGGCCAGATTGCAGCTCTGTGTTAACGTAATAGATACGGCTTTGATTTTAGGTTCGTCCATAGTTTTCTCCATATAAGGGAAGGGACTCAGTGAGTCCCTTCCCTTTGTGTTTAACGCTTTTTAGAAGTGCCTTGACAAGTGGTTTTGCAGACATTCTTACAACTGCTCATACAAACACTGCATCTGCCAATGTTATAAATTTGCGGCCCGTTCATGGCCAGTTCACACTGCGGAGTCAGAGCGTTTTTAATTGCAGCAAGCATTTCGGCCTTGATTTGGAACATAAAATGACCTCCTATTAAAAATTCAATGGCTTTGCTTACTTGTGAGTATATCGCAATTACGATACAAATTCAAGTAAAATATACCGTCATTTACAGACTAACGGAAATGCGAACTTCTGTATAAAATAATAGTACGAATTTGCGGAGGTGCAGCATGGCCGATTTTAATGTAGCGGACCGAGTATTGGAATTATGCAAGGCTCGCTCATGGAGCCTTTATCGGCTTGCACACGAAGCGGATATGCCGTATTCAAGCCTCAGTACCGTTCTATACAAGACTGCCTCACCCTCTCTTGTATCTATTGAGAAAATTTGTAGTGGGTTTGGTATTACACTCTCACAGTTTTTTTCGGAAGAAAATGAACTGGCAAAACTCACGGTGGATGAACGGGAGTGCTTGTCACACTGGGCGCAGATTGGGCCAGAGGACAAAAAGTTAACGCTTGCCTATATGCAAGCGTTGGCAGATAAGTTGAAATTAGGCTAAAATTTCGTGGGAGAATATTTGATGGACATTTTTAAATGGATAAAAACTCACAGATTAGCCACATTGACTATCTTTGCTGTTGTGTTTCTAATTATTCCATTTTCGGTTGATAAATTATATAGTGTGCATGCAAAATATAAAATATTGGAAATGACATATACAGCCTCTGATATTCTCTCTTTTTACGGAATTACGTTAGGAAGTGCTACAACAATACTCGCATTGGTTGAAACCATCCAACATACAGAAAAGCTACATGAGTTAGATTATATGCGAAAACTAACTCCCGTGCTTGATAGCAATATATATAATCATACAGCTTTTTCACATACGCCTTTGCGACTATTATATGTTAACGTCAGACCTGCTGCATATCTAAATAGAGTTAGTGTTTCTACAAGCATTGATCCGCGGGATCTTGAGGACATATTTCATGGTGCTCAAATAGATTATTTGATTCAGAATATAAGTGAAACAAGTGCAGTAAATATCAAGGTATATCTCAATGAGGATATACTGTATGGTCCATTTTCATTAGTCCCCGGAAGTGAGGCAAGTATCGGAATATATTTTTTTGATGAATGCGGTCGGACTGTTGGCGACTATATCCCGGAATCAATATTCGACATAAGGGTTACTTTTACTAATTCAGATAGATCGAGAAATTTTGTTCAGACTGAACGCATAAAAATAAATGATAATATCATAAGATTGCGCGACGATGAGCCACGATTTATACCAGATCTCGATACCAGAACAGGATTACTCTCATAGACTATTGATGAAATTTTCTATTGCATGGTTGATTGAGGCGGACATTTTATTTTTTCAATTATATATTATCTCTATGAAGCAGTCCGGTGAAAACCGGGCTGCTATTATTTTTAAGGAGATAATCGTTTATGAACAATGCTGACCGAAAGACACGCCCCTGTTCCCATTGTGGACAAGCTTTTGCCCCTGAGCAGTTGATCCCATTTCAGGATGAATTGCTTTGCCCTGCCTGCCTTGACGAGCAAACCACAGTCTGTTCCTGCTGCGGTGAACGTATCTACAAAACCGATAACAGCGGAACGGACGCAATTCCGCTCTGCGAGGACTGCTATGACAACCATTACGAACGCTGTACCCATTGCGGTGCTCTGATCCACCGCCGGGATACCTATTATCGTGGGGATGACCCTTATTGCTATGACTGCTACCACACCCTGCCTGCACAGGGCATCAATGACTACTACTTCAAGCCGGAGCCGATTTTCTATGGTACAGGCAAGCGTTATTTCGGCGTGGAGTTGGAGGTTGACGAGGGTGGTGAGTCCGACAGCAACGCCGAACGGGTATTGGATATTGCCAACTCCGGTAGAGAGTTGATCTACTGCAAGCATGACGGCAGCTTGAATGATGGCTTTGAGATCGTCACCCATCCCATGACATTAGACTTCCACGAAAACAATATGCCTTGGGCCGAAATCATGGAGGAAGCCAAGAAGATGGGGTATCTGTCCCATCAGGCAGAAACTTGCGGCCTGCACGTCCATGTCAACCGAACAACCTTTGGTGACACCGAGAGCGAACAGGAAGCCGCTATCGCCCGTGTCCTCTACTTCTTTGAAAAGTTTTGGGAGGAACTGTTGAAGTTCTCACGCCGCACCCAGCGCCAGCTTGACCATTGGGCGGCCCGGTATGGCTACAAGGAAAAACCCAAAGACATCCTTGACCATGCCAAGGGCCATAACTCTGCCGGACGTTATACGGCGGTAAACCTTACCAACCGGGATACGGTCGAGTTTCGGATGTTCCGCGGAACCTTGAAGTACAATACCCTGATTGCCACACTGGAACTGCTGGATAACATCTGCGAGATGGCAGTCTATCTGACAGACAAAGATGTGCAGGGGTTGTCATGGACAAGCTTCGTTGTGGGATGTACCCAGCCGGAATTGGTGCAGTATCTCAAAGAGCGCCGCCTCTACGTCAATGACGCGGTGGCAAGTGAGGAGGATGTTTAATGTGCTGCTTGTTTGGATTGATCGACTACCGTGGGACGCTGACTGCCAAGCAGAAAACCCGCTTGATCCGGGAACTGTCTATCGCCGCAGAAGTACGCGGGACAGACGCTACCGGCATTGCCTACAACACAGAACATGGTTTACAGATTTACAAGCGTCCCCTTCCAGCACATCGGATGCGGCTGAACATACCGAGCAGCGCAAAGGTCATCATGGGACACACACGGATGGCAACGCAGGGCAGAGCCAAAAAGAATGAAAACAATCACCCTTTTCGCGGTAGCATTGAGGGCAAGCAGTTTGCGCTGGCCCATAACGGTGTTCTCTATAATGACTACCAACTGCGGCGGTTACTCCGCCTGCCAGCTTCAAAAATCGAGACTGACAGCTACATTGCCGTGCAGCTGCTTGAACAGAAAAACACCCTTGATCCTTCCAGCCTGAAATACATGGCGGAACAGGTCGAGGGTTCTTTCACGTTTACGGTGCTGACAGATCGGGATGGGCTGTACTTCGTGAAGGGCGATAGTCCTCTCTGTCTGGTTCTGTTTCCCGATACCGGGGTCTATGTTTACGCCTCCACGGAGGAGATTTTGAACACGGCCTTGCTGGGCTTTGAAAGTTTGCTGGGGAGGTCACAGAAGATGCCGACAGATTGCGGTGAGATCATCAAGATTAATCGGAAAGGCCGCCTCAGCCGTAGCACCTTTGATGCGGCGGCGCTTTACTACAACCATTGGGGCTGCTACAGCTTCTCGCTTGCAGACCATCACCCACAGACGGAGCGGGAGAGCGTCCGTGTACTGAAATCTATTGCGGCGACTTTTGGATATACCGATGAAATGATCGACCGTTTGTTGGAGCGCGGTTTCACGACGGACGAGGTGGAAGAATGGCTCTACTGTGGAGCGTTTTAGAAGGGAGGAAAAATATGGCGAGATCGACCAGCAAAGCCGCTGTAAGGTATGCGGCCACAGATGTCTACTGTAACTTCGCGTTGACGGTGCGTAAATCGCGTAGTCGAAGCAAGGCCAGCAGCCGCGCAAGCATAAAGCAGAGCGGCACAGGGAGAAAGGAGAGATAAAAATGTATTTCGTGAAACCGCCTGATCCGCCGCCGATACTGGCGGTCTGGATGTTTCTAAAGGATTTATTCAGAGTCTACTAAAAGAAAGGAGGGCTTAAAAATGGAATGGACTTTTGCAGGGTTTGTCACAACCTTGACCGTATTACTGGTACTCGACCATGCTATTGCGACAGCGTAATTAAGGAGGAAGAAACTATGCCGATTTTATTTGCCATCACAGGTTCAGCCCTCGGCTGTTTTGCGGAGGGTGCTATTCTCGGAGCCTCGGTTTATCTCGTCAGCCGTGGTGTCCGCAATCCCCTGAAAAACAGGAAGTAAGCGGACGGGAGTAAACCAAGTCCAGCAAGGGTCTAAACCTCTGCTGGACTCTTGGCTCTATTAGTTTAGGAGAAGGGACGTTCCGACGCCTACAAAGCACGCGCTGCGCGCGGCTTCTTCGGCGCGTCCCTTCTCCTCGCCCTGCGGGCTTCACCTCATCCCTCTCGGCAATAAACTGTTGAGAGGGTGTTCCGCGTTCTTAGTTCCACTCGGATAACTCTTTTTTTCTTAAATTTCAAAGAGAAGAAGGTTTTGACGGAGGAACGGCGAACGGGGAACACTTTATATTGTAGAGGAATATTTGGCTTTTGCTGGAAGAAATTACTTTCACACAAAAATCTTAACTTTTTTCTGTCGGGGAGGTATCGTCAAAATTGCCAAAAACGTTGGAAACAAAGCAGCCGATCATTATGTTTATTCGCTCCTTGTCATCAAAAGTTGAAGAAGCTATCTTTGTGAAAATGTCCAACAAGTCATTGCTGACTCTACCGAGTTCCATCAAAATGTTGCGAAATACATTTTGGACATAAACTGCCTGCACATCAGAGGATAACTTCTCCTTTGGCTTACGCATACCACGCCTACGCAAAAGACGCTGGTAAATCACCTGAATGTAGGGGGCTGCCGTTCTATTATCCGCCGGAATCAATTCGTCACGGTCTGAACAGGATGGCAGGGGCTTCTTTCCCACAAAGGACTCTGCAAACATCCGACAGGTGAACTTATATGAAACAATAGGCTTCTCCGCAAGCCGAACCAAGTTGAACAGCAGCAAAAAATGCGTACTCCACAGGTTATGTATGATGAATTTGACCTTAGCAGCAACCTCCGGGGAGTCGAAATAGATAGGATCAATGGCTCCAACCTTATTCTCTGGATTTTCCTCAGTTTTGAACGCGTTCCATGCTTCGAGTACAGCGGAACGCTCGGAACTCTCAGATACAATATGTTCGGTAGGGTTTTCAGTAAAGCCCAGTAAATACTCCGGGGTGACATTCAATGTATCACAAAAATAGCATAGCTGGTCTACCCTAATACCCTTTCGGTTTTCGTTGCCAGACTTACCTTTTTCCAGTTTGCAGATATTTGCACCCGTCACACCAATTCCTTCGCCAAGGTTGCATTGAGTAATACGCGCAGCTTTGCGCGCTTTTTGCAACCGAGAGCCAAAAAGATTTGGATCGAATTTTTGAGGAATAATATAGCTAAGAATGTCCCTGAACTTAGTGTCATTCCATAACGCACTGTCTGCTTCATAAAGGCGTATTTTCTTTTCTGCCGCATCATTGTTCATTAAATTTTACCAGATTTCTTAACTTTTTTGAAACGGAATCGCTTCGTTTGCTCTGTCAATTGTAAGTTCCACGAAAAAATGAGATGATGGCTCCGCCCAAAAAACATAGGAGGTACACATCATGAACGAAGGAACCCGTAAAATTATTGCCGTAACACCGGAAGAAAGCAGCCTTGTGCGCGCTGGCACAGTCATTATGGACGATGCCATGGCAAGAAAGAAAAAGAGCGAGGAGGAAGCCGGGTCAGGTATTGAGCCGCTGCTCCTTTTCAATAGCAAAGCTGAAGCAAACGTTGTCTGCGAGGTAGACGCGCTGAGCCGCAAATATCAGAAAGAACTCGGCCTGCGTGAGCCGCCTATCCTTGTCGCAGAACTGCCAGCAGAACCGTCTGCAACAACATCAGATGCTCCCACACAGGCAACTGTTCCACAGACATCCGCGTCGCAGCACACTATGACGCTGCCCTCTGTGCCTGTCGGAAAGTTCCATTTCTTTGAGCGCAGCAATGAAAAAGGCCCAAGTCATATTCAGCTTGAAAACCTTTTGATTGGCCGTGTGCCCCTGCGGCGTATTGGTGATACCATTTATAAATGGCACGAAACCTACTTCAAGCGCAAGAGTGATGCTGACGTCTTAACGCTAATCCGGGAGCAGCTGGACGCGGAATTAAGTATTCTCGGAAGTGCGAACCAGCTTGCCAGTGTTCAGACGCTGCTCTACGCAGACCCGCGTATTGAAGCTGTCCCGCTGGAGGACACGTCAACGAATCTCCTGTGCCTGCGTAACGGCCTGCTCGATTTGAACACACTCCAGTTGCTCCGTGCTACGCCGGACTTTTTCTTCACCAGCCGCATTGAGGTGGACTGGCTGGGTGCACAGGTATGTCCCAAGTTTGACAGCTTTTTGCAGCAGATTTTTGCTGGGAATCCTGTATACATTAAAAGAGCTTGGCAGGCACTTGGTTACGCTCTTGTACCGGATAATCGTGCCAAGCGGTTCATTGTCATGCAGGGCGTTGGTAACTCCGGAAAATCTGTTTTCGGCAATCTCATTTCGGCCTTCTTTGACCCGTCTGCCGTTGCAAATGTGGATATTTTCAAGTTTCGGGAGCGTTTTGCGACCGCCGAACTGGTGGACAAGCGGGTCAATATCTCTATGGACTTGCCCGCTGGAAACCTCAGCGATCAGGCTGTGGGAATGCTCAAGAAGATTACCGGAGGCGATGCTGTCACTGTGGAGGAAAAATACCACTCTCCCCGCAGTGCGGTCATTAACGCCACCTTGATTTTCGGAACAAATCATGAACTGCGGCTCTGGGAGTTCGATGAGGCCTTTGCAAACCGGGTACTTCTCATTCCGTTCCAGTACCCTGTTCCGGAGGAACAGCGGGACCCGAAGCTGCTTGAAAGCCTCAAAGCGGAACGCTCCGGGATCTTGTACCGTGCAATCCTCGAGTACCGTGAACTGGTGGAAAATGGATATGTCTTTGCGGGGGATGATGTGATTTCCTTCCAGTCGCAGTGCGTAGAACGCGGAGTTGTTCCTCCTGATGGAGTAGCCGAGTTTGTTTCGGCTTGCTGTATTATGGATGCGGAGCGCTTCACGTCCACCGAGCAGTTGCATCTGGCTTATCTTGATTTTTGCCGCGAGCATCACTTGCCATCGCTGAATGATCGGGGTGCCTTTTCCCGGCAGTTCTCTGCGGCTGTAGGCTTTGCAGCTAAGCGTGAAAAGCAGCGCGTGAACGGTGTGCCGATGAATGGCTATCGGGGTGTGATGCTGGCTGGGGGTGTCGAATAATGTGCGGTATGGAATCGCTCGAAAAACTCCCGCTTTTTATGACCGTCCACGAAGCAAGCGAGGTTCTGAGGATTGGATGGAGCAAAACTTATGAGTTGGTCCGTAGCGGGCGGCTGAAGAGCATTCGCCTCGGCAAACAAATCAGGATTCCCAAGCAGGCCATCGAGGACTTCCTGAAGTCCGGCTGATATGGGAGGGGACTTGTTTCCCCTCCCACATTCTATGACAAATCTTTTGTATATTCAAGGGAGGGGACTATCTTGGCCCGTAAAAATATTAGCCGTGCCGCGCAAGGCTCTGGCACGATCAGAAAGAAAACTGTTGTCCGTAAAGGGCACACCTATACATTTTGGGAGGCACGATTGACCGTGGGCTATGACCCCGGTACGGGAAAACAAATTCAGCGGTCATTCTCTGGAAAAACACAGAAAGACGTCCGTGAAAAGATGCAGGCCGCAGCCGTGGAGGTCAATGCTGGTACTTATAAGGAACCGTCCAAAATGACCTTGGGAGAATGGCTGGATACTTGGCTGAACGAATATTTAGGTGGGGTCAAGCCAATGACGGTTGTAAACTACACCCAACACGTTGAAAACCATATCAAGCCTGCTCTTGGCAAAACAAAACTATGTCAACTGGATGCACCGAAAATTCAGCATTTCTATAATGATTTGCAAAAGCCTCACGGTGACACTCCGGGCCTCGCTGCCAAAACAGTCAAGTGTGTAAACGGTGTTCTTCACAAGGCTTTGCAACAGGCCGTAGCGGTTGGTTATTTGCGTTTCAATCCCGCAGATGCCTGTAAACTTCCGAAGGTTGTTCGCAAAGAGATTAAACCGCTGGACAATGCTGATATTTCAGCTTTCCTAAAAGCTATCGAAGGGCACTGTTTTGAAGCAATCTATATTCTGACCCTTTTCACTGGCCTGCGGCGAGGTGAGGTCTGCGGACTGACGTGGGATTGCATCGACTTTGAAAAAGGGACGATGACAATCAACAAGCAGCTTCAAAACATTCCGGGACAACCCGGAGCATATAGGCTAATTTCGGCAAAGAACGGAAAGAGCCGCACGATTGCGTTACCTTCTACTGTCATTACGATCTTAAAACAGCATAAAATACAGCAGACGCTTGCGCGTTTGCAGGCTGGTGAACTATGGGAAAACAGTGACTTTGTATTTACGAATGAGGTCGGACACCATGTTTCACCGAATAGTGTCTACAATCAATACAAACGAATTGTAGCATCCATCGGACTACCTCAAGCGCGCTTTCACGATTTACGTCACAGCTATGCTGTTGCTGCGA
>OGIE01004525.1_pt1 | contig 13042 bp, 8 predicted proteins | sample 1571581 | NCBI WGS metagenome assembly OGIE01 (sample SAMEA2582021, study PRJEB24529) | metagenome | biome: Human gut stool | place: China | collected 2011
AATAGAGAACAAAGAAAACCTATCCCGAAAAGATAAGGCACATTATTATTTGCTGTTAACAGAAACACAAGACAAGACTTTTGTTAAGCATGAAACCGACTCGCTGATCACGATCGCGACGGATTATTATGAGGAAACAGACGATCTGGAACGAAAAGCGAAAGCTTGGTATTACAAAGGACTGATAAATAATGACCTCGATCAACCAATGAAAGCACAAGAATGTTTTTTAAAGGCTTTGCGAGATGAAAAGCAAGTGAAAGACTATGCATTGCTAGGACGAATCAATAATCAGATAGGGATGCTCTACACTTATCAACATGTATATGAAAGAGCAATTCCTTATTTGAAACAAGCCAATAATTGTTTCGAAATGATTCGTGATACGATAGGACAGGCCTACGTGTTAAGAGACCTAGGAAGAGCATATACCGTAACTCAACAACTCATCGATGCAATAGAGGTTTACCGTGAGGCATTACCTTATGCCCCTGCTATGGGTAACGGAACTATTCCCAATGAATTAGCCAATATTTATTTAGAAAAGGGAGAGTATGAGGTAGCCGCAAAATATATAGATCAGGCCTTACGGCTTTTTCGAACAGAGGAGTCACGTTTTCCGACCCATTTGGTGCTAGGCAAATACTATTTAGAGACAGCGCAAATCGATTCCTCGGAATATTATCTGCAAAAGGCATTAAGCAGCCCTTCTTTACAAACTCATGCGGGAGCATTGAAATATCTGTCATATGTAAAAGAAAAACAATCCGCATGGATAGAGAGTATCACTTTAAATAAAAGATATGAAGCGTGCAGAGACTCTATCGATAGAATCGTGGAAACAGAGTCAATCCGGAGAATGGATTATTTTTACAACTATCAGAAAATTCAAGAAGCACTATACCAGTCTCAAATAAAAGTAATGAAAAAAGATAAGGAACGCTATCTGTATGCTTTGATTATCTGTGCATGTGTTTTTATAAGCTTAGGGATTTATTCTTATTGGCGAAGAAGAGAGAAAGAAATAAAAAACCAAAAAGAGATATTGGAGCAGACTATCGAGAAACAACGTCAAAACAATCTCCGGATAAAAGAAGAAAACAGACAACAGATTGAGAAATTGCAAGAACAACTAATAGCCATGGAAAAAGAGCGACAAGAAGGATGGGAAGGTCAACAGCTCTTGCAAGAGAAGAGAGTACTGGAAATTCATAATGAAAGTATAGATGCTGATGAAAAGAGACAATCTTTACGGATTGCTCAAATGGAAGACTCTGATATTTATAAAAAAATCCATACGGAAGACTGTGTAAAACTAACCGATGATGAATGGAGAGCATTAGAAAAACTATTAGATCAAACCTTCAATAACTTTACGGCACGATTAAAGAAGAGCTATCCGAAGATCTCCTATAAGGAAATACAGGTTTGTTACTTGACAAAGATAAAACTTAGCTCTACAAAGATGACAAAGATATTGCGATACAATAGCTCGCCACTCCGTTCTCGTCTCTATAAAAAAATCTTTAAGAAAACTGGAAGCGTTCAGGATTTTAATTCGTTTATCGCTGGTTTTTAACTCTATACAAATCAGAACAGGTCCAGAACAAAAATATGTTCTGAACTTTGTTCTGGATTTCTTACCTTACCTTCATTAAACTTTTTAAATTGCAAAAAATTTAAACCATAAGATATCATGAATAAGCATTTGTTGACCTTATTAATTATCTGCTTAGGTATATTTTTACCTCAAGTAGTATTGGGAGATACCGTTCCAACCGAAGGAACATGGGGTAAAGAAAGATATCGTTCGATAATCCCCAATCCTCCAACGGTATCAATCGACGGAAATTTATTGAGCATACATTTTATAGATGCTCTGGATGATTTGACTGTCCAAGTTGTAAATGAGCAAGGAGCTATCCTATATAACGAAGTAGTCTCCGGCGAAGCAGGTGAATGTGTATCCATCTCTTTAGATCAGGCTGGCACAGGATGCTTTTATCTAGTGTTAGAACATCGCCTAGGGCAGCTTACGGGAGATTTCATCATACAAAATAATTAGGTATTATTCTTTATCATATGCAAGCTTCAGGATTAAACAGTATTATATAGTTGATCCATCACTATCGTGATAATCACTGTACAGTGCCCCCAATGATACGTTTTTCCTGGATGCTTGCATTGAATTATGTTATTAGGAACTCTAAGTGTAACCTTACAGAAATACTAAGTTTGTCATTAATCAAGAACTAATACATATTATGATAATCTACGACCCCAAAATAGCGATTCTCCTTATAGCCTTTAATCGATCAAATATAAAGCAAGTATTTGATCGTATCAAAGTGGTGAAACCAAGAAGACTATATATAGCAGTAGATGAATCAACTAATGACACACAGTGTAAAATATGTAAGGAAACAACGTCCATTGTTTCCCACATTGATTGGGAATGCCAAGTATTTAAACTATATCAGGAAAAAAATCAAGGATACGACAAACACTGTTTTCATTCGATTTCTTGGTTCTTCGAGCAAGAGCCCGAAGGAATCATACTAGAAGATGACTGTGTACCCTCTCTTTCATTCTTTGGTTATTGTACGACATTACTGAAAAAATTCAGAAACGACGAACGCATCGGACATATATCCGGAAGTAATTATCAATTCGGTAAAAACAGGGGAGACGGAACTTACTATTATTCTAACCTAACCCACGTATCCGGATGGGCTGGTTGGAGACGAGTTTGGCAAGAGCACTGCCTTAACGAAAACAAGTACGATCTTTTTAACCAACTGGATTACTTATCAAATTTACCTTCTCACGCTCCATTTCAATATCGCTGGAACAGGTTCTTTAATATAGTGAATCACAGTAATGAACATTTTTGGGAGGTAAAATACGCATACACGAACCTTATCAATAATCGATTATCGATCATTCCAAACAAAAATTTAATAACAAAGATCGCATATTATGACAAAATGCCCCATGCTATAAAAAATCATCCATTTACCAACATCAAAAACGAGGAAATCGACCATATTGTTCATCCATCTTTCATCTGTCCGGACATAGAAGCCGATTTATATTCACAAACCAAAGAATATAATACATCTTTCGAGGAACTGTATATGCCTAAAGAATACTTTTACTTAAAAGAGCACTTTGTCACCGCAATCCGAAATAATCATATACATCCTAAAATTCCACAGATCATTCATCAGATCTATGAGGATTTAGCGGGACCACCTCCTTCTTTAGTCGAGATTTCCCAATCATGGAAAGAGCTAAATCCCGATTGGGAGTATCGGTTTTGGAATAAAAATGATATAGAGACATTTTTGAAAACCTATTATCCGGAATTTATTCCGGCCTATAATGCTTTTCCACATAATGTACAACGTTGGGACGCAATCCGGTATTTAATACTTTATAAGTTTGGTGGTCTATATGTAGACATGGATTATGAATGTACGGAAAATATCACTCAAACGAAAGTTATTGTATTTGAAATAACAGATTATTGTAATTTAAAATGCAAATATTGTTCACTAGGTGATTTATACAACTTCTCAAAAAAAGAATCCAAAAATATAAATATAAAATACGCTTTAAATTTCCTAAGATACATTTTCAATGTAAAGCATAAAAAGACCAAATTAACAATTAGCTTTTTTGGGGGAGAACCACTTGTCAATTTTCCTGCTATACAACAAATAATAGAAGAAGCGAAACTTTTAAACAAAAACAAAAAATTGGACTTAATGTTCAATATGACAACAAATGCCACCTTAATACACAAATATATCGACTTTATAGTTGAAAATAATATAGAGTTATTAATCAGTTTTGATGGAAACGAAAAAGCTCATAGTTATCGTACCTATGCAAGCAACAACAAAAATTCATTTCATGATGTTTTAATGAATACCGATATGATAAAACTAAAACATCCTAGTTATTTCGATAAATATGTAAATTTTAATGCAGTACTAAATAATCGCAATTCCATAAAAGGAATTTACGAGTTTATTTATAATAGATATGGTAAAATTCCAAGAATATCACAATTAAGCTCAGATCATATAAATCTTAATAAAAAAAATATTTTTGATGATATTTTTCATTCCAGAAAAATAAGCGAGAAGGAATTCCAAAAGGAAGGATCTGACGTATTACCCATAGTAAGTAATCGATTGATCCCATTTAATGAATCAAAAAAGTTTTTGAAACATTATTCTCTCAATTTGTATCTTTCAAACACACTCTACTTATTGTATGATTTGATAGATTCCTTCCCAACGGGAACTTGTTTGCCCTTTCAAACAAGAATGTTCTTAAACACGCACAATAACTTGTTACCTTGTGAAAAAGTTAGCTACAAAAACTTTTTAGGCAAAGTAAATGATCATGTATTTATTAACATTCCTGAAATTGTACAAAGGTACAATTCTTATTATGTACACTGCAAAAAAGTTTGTCAATATTGCTACGGAGGAAGAGCTTGCTCCACTTGCTTATTAAGTTTGGATAATCTGGATCAACTAGGTGTAGAGGAATTTGTTTGTCCAGACTTTCAGAATCAAAAAACATTTGAAGATAAACTAAATCGCATTTTTTCATATTTGGGAAAATGTCCTAGTGAATTCTTTCAAATAATTAATCATTTAATAACAGAGTAATGGAAAGAACAAGTGACTATTGGTTTATGATTGAGCCTTATATGCATATAAACATTGCAAATGGCTATATGTTATTGTATAACACATTAGACAAAGAAACCATAATCTCTAATAATGAAAAAGTAATTAATCTATTAGAAGAATTACTTCAAGATGAAAATTGCGGTGTTACCATATTGAAAAATGAGCAATATAGACAAAATGATATACATTCTTTTATTACAAATTTAAGAGAAAAATACATGGGAGATATTATAGATATATCTTTATCTAAAGGGAAACCTATACAAATATTACCACATACTAATTTCTGCAATAAACGTAACGAAAAGTATAATTTTATAAAAAATGCCAACTTATTGCATTTTTTAAACGAAATAATCATTCATCTTGATCATATCTTAGATCAAGATAAGCTAATTGATTATTTGCAGTCAATGCCAGATAATATAACATATAGCATCAGTGGGGATTTAAAACACATTGCTAAATTTGACAAGCTTGTTGATTTTTTGAATCAATATAATTCGTCAAAAAAAATAATATGCAATTATATTAATTTTGCAATTCCAGCATCAGTATGCAAAAATATTTTTTTATACAAAATACATATTCATTTTCCTATAGATAGGAAACAATTAATCATAACTACACAATCGTTAAAAGATCAGAATAATCTATTTGAACTTATTTTTGATATAGCATCTTTAGATGATTATCTAAAAGCTTGGGAAATTATCGAAGAATATCAAATTGACAAATATCAATTTAATCCAATATACACAGGGTATAATATCGATTTTTTCAAAGAAAATGTTTTTCTAAAAAAGAGCGATATATTATCTACATCAATGTCCATTAAAGACTTTTTTATCAAACAAATGATAAATAATAATGACTTTGGGAAAATCAACATAATGCCAAATGGAGATGTGCATTCGAATATAAATTATCCAGCATTAGGCAACATATGTACTCATAGTATTTTTGAGTTAATACAGAAAGAAATAGAAGAAGGAAAATCTTGGCTGCGAGTACGCAATCAAGAGCCTTGCAATGCATGTATTTATCAATGGCTATGTCCGTCTCCTTCTGATTATGAAATAATGATTGGGCAAACTAACCTTTGTCATGTAAATATTCATAATCCAAATTGTGAGAATCTTTAATTCTAAAATATAAAAAGTAATGAAAAATAAAATTATAGCATTATCTGTCCTCCTTTCTATTTTGAGTGGAGGCTGTGTAAATATGCAACAAAGTAAAGATTTGCTCACAATAGATGTCACAAAAGATTACCCTCAAAAAGAATTTGCTCTCCAAGATATATTTGATATAGATTATATCCCGCTAGACACCAGTCGTACGTTTACGACTATGGGGTATATGCAAGATATCAGTAAGGATATGATTATTGTCAGAAATCTGAAATTATCTTCAGATGGTGATATATTCATTTTTGACCGAAAAGGGAAAGGTATTAGAAAAATAAATAGGCAAGGTTCTGGTTCCGAAGAATATAGCTTTCTTTTGCGAGTTACCCTAGATGAAGAACATGAAGAATTATTTGTAGTTGATAATCGATCTAAAAAAGTATATATATATGATCTACAAGGTAATTTTAAACGAAGTTTTAAAAATATAGAAGGGGCATCCTATGATCGGGTTTTCAATTTAGGAAGTGACTATTTAATCTGTAATGATGGAGACAATTTATTTACCGATGAAATCAAAAACATATTTTATATTATCTCAAAACAGGACGGAAGACTTATCAAAGAAATTCATATTCCATATGACAAGAAAAAAACCAGTTTAATTATTAATAAGGAACAGACTAAATCTGCAAGACCTCGAAATGAAGAATTTGTTCCATTTCATGATTCATGGATTTTAATGGATCACTCATCAGATACGATATATCGGGTTTTTACTGATAAAAGAGTTGTCCCTTTTATAGCAAGAACTCCTTCCATACAATCAATGGAAACCGAGATATTTCTATATCCATCAGTTCTTACTGATCGCTACTATTTTATGCAGACAGTAAAGAAAGTATATGATTTTTCAAGTCGGGTAGGACTTCCAAGAACAGATTTAATGTATGATATGAAAGAAAATATTATCTATGAATACTCTCTTTATAATGCTGATTATGTGCATAAAGAATTTGTAAGTTTGGGTTATGGAGGAATAGCCTTTATAAATAAAGAAATAGCCTTTGTTAAAACATTAGAAGCACCTGATCTAGTTGATGCCTATAAAAATGGGAATTTAAAAGGCAAATTAAAAGAGATTGCAGCCAGCTTAGATGAGGAATCCAATCCAGTTCTTATGATTGCAAAATATAAACAAAAGAAGTAACTGCCTAGAGTAATTATTATGGAACTAACAAAAATTGCAGATTGGCTTCTTTTAAATGGGACATTAACAAAATGCCCAGGATTACTACATGGCAAGTTAGGAATAGCTATTTTCTTCTTCCATTATGCTCGTTATACAGGAAAAACATTATTCGAAGAATATGCATGGGATTTGATCATGGCAATCCAAGAACAGCTCCATGTAAATTATCGTCCAGATTATGAGAAAGGCATAGCTGGTATTGGGGTAGGGATCAACTATTTATCCTACAATAATCTTATTGAGATTGAGGAAGATTTATTTGAGGATTTCGATAAGCGGATGTACCGAGCCGTCATTCACGACCCTTTCCCTAATTACAGTCGTGATGAAGGATTGATTGGATATGGATGGTATTGGCTTCATCGTGCCAAAAGCCAAATGAGCAACGAATGTTTATCTTTTATCACAGAGAGTATCAAAAATAATAGAAATGATCTATCAGCAAATGAACAACAAGACATATATCTTTTTTTGCGTGCACACACTAGAGAATTAGAGTCGAACAGAATATTTCCGAAGCTTAAACCTAGTTTAACATTGGAGAATATGGGGTTATCTGGTGGTTATGCAGGTGAGGGCATGTATAGATTGACTGCCCTTGGAGCAATTGAGACTTCGTGGCAACAGCTTTTATAATATAAGTTGTAAGTATATTCTATCAACATACCATAAAAATGATTAATCTATATATTTTCTCGAACAAAAGTCGAGGTGGCTTATACGGAGTAGGTACCTATATTCGTGAATTGATTACCGCCTTGCGAAGTAAAAGTAATAGTATCCACATCCATGTAGTTCACATATTATGTGACCAACTTCAAATCGAAAAAAAAGAAGTGAAAGATGTTTCATACTGGTATTTCCCAGAGCCGATCTCAAAAGAATGGAATCTTCTAGATCAAGAACAACGAAAAGTTTACTCTCGGAATATTGTCTATCTACTCAGAAATTATATTCAAGACCAAAAAAATCTAGTTTTTCATTTAAATTCATACAGAGATAAATCACTTGCATTAGAACTAAAAATTGCATTTGATTGCAAAGTGATTACTGTCACTCATTTTTCTGAATGGAGTTCAGTTATTCATGATAACTTAGAAAAACTTCGAATTATCTTACGAAAAAAAGAAACAAATGAATTGGAAGATTTAATCCAAAAATCATTCGAGGAGGAAAGGACATGTTATGAAAGAATGGATCAAGTGATCAGCCTGTCAAACTATATGCAAGAATTATTGTATCACGATTATGGAGTAGATATAAATCGTATAATAATTATTCCAAACGGAATGAGCGACAAGATAAAAGAAGAAGTTGACCAGAAGAGATTACGAAAAAAATGGCACTTGTACCCAGAAGAACAAATGATTATTTTTGTCGGACGGTTAGAAGAGATCAAGGGAACTCATTTCTTGATTCGAGCCTTTCAATTAATTTTACAAGAAAGCCCCAATTGCCGTTTATGGATAGTTGGTGATGGCGATTATCAAAATTCTTTCTCCGAAGCCAATCCTATCTTCTCCAAAATAACTTTCACTGGTTTCGTTGATCAAACCTCGCTTTTTGAGTTATACCGTTTAGCTGATGTCGGTGTCGTACCTTCCCTATTCGAGCCTTTTGGTTATGTACCTGTCGAAATGATGATGCATGAATTACCCATCGTCGCAACCGCCACATCCGGGTTGAACGAGGTCGTAGACGAATCTTGCGGATTGAAAGTACCATTAATAGTATCTCCTGATAGTGTAGAGATCGACACCTCCCTGTTAGCGCAGAAGATCGTCTACCTATTACAGAACCCGAAAGAAGCGAAACGACTCGGGAAGAACGGTCGCAAACGGTATTTGGAGAAATATTCCTCGGAAGTATTCGGGAAAAACATGATCGCATTTTATAAATCCTTATTCCAAGAATGTAAATAATAATCAACGAACCTGATACTATATGGATACGCTCAATCAAATCGACATATCGATCATTATCCCGATATATAACGTGGAGAAATATTTGACGGTTTGTATCGACTCGTTGAAGAACCAAGGTGGCCTTCGTATGGAGATTATATTGGTTAATGATGGCTCGACTGATTTGTCAGGGGAAATTGCTGATGAATACGCTAAAAAAGAGGAGCGTATCAAAGTGATTCATCAAGAGAACGGGGGAGCATCCGCAGCCCGCAACGTTGGTTTGGATATTGCCACGGAAGAGTACATCGCTTTTTTAGATAGTGATGACTGGATTAAAGATGAATCATTATCTCTTTTATATGATGAGGCGGTGAAACATCATGCCGATGTCGTGATGGGAAATATGTGGCTATGTCATCAAGACGGAAGTATGGATAAACCTTTTAAATGTATTTCCAACGGATCTATAAAAGAATTGCTTTCCGGTAAAGAAAGTTTCATAGAATTAGTCAAAACTTGTTTCTATTTGCCCATGCCCTTCAAATACATATACAATAGGAAATATCTGCATAAAATACAGGCTCGTTTTGAGGAAGGCATCATGCATGAGGATGAGTTATGGTGTCCCATCGTCCTTTGCCAAGCGGAGAGGATGGTTATCACCAACATTGAGTTTTATTATTACCGCCAGAACGAAGAATCGGTCATGCATACGACAAGCCTAGCCCGAAGGCTGAAATCATTATTTCAAGTTACTGAGGGATTGATTAAATTCTCTGATCAATTTGTTTCCTCTAAGACGAGCGTTGACTTGAGAAGCTGGTGGTATGTAAACATCCTCAGGCTTTATTCTAAGGCATTCACACTACTTCCCAACATAAAAGATTCCTCATACATAGTACACAAACATTATCTGGATCGATTTTGGAGGGATTGCGGGCAAATGATTCCGGAATCTATACAAAGATGCAGGAATTATTACTACAAGGCAGAAGCCGGGCTGAAAGAATATACGGATTGGCGTGTGTCTGATTGGGTAGCAGGCGTAGATTGCCAAAATATTGATAATTAAAAAGTTTATCTTCTCCTTGTTTAAATTCCGAATCAAAACGTACATTCCATTGTTGAATAATCTTCTTTTGATATAAATGACAAAATGGATAATTTATAGTTGTAATATTTTTTTCGTCATTATAAATTGATATTGTCCTCAACAGTCGGAGCCTTATCTCCTCAATTTCTATTTTCGAATCCGTGTAGAATGTCTCTTTATAATTTTGAGCGACTTTTTCGACATTTGAATAGTTCATATACATATTCCAAACAACCAGATCCGTTTTTTTCTCTTTTATCTGTCCCATTACCTCTGAAAAAATATTTTTTTCCAACCAATCGTCAACATCCACAAACGCAATCCATTCCCCTGTCGCCTGATCAATTCCAGTATTTCTCGCCACTGAAACTCCTTGATTTTTTTGATGAATCACTTGAATTCTCTCATCTTTATCAGCATATCCATCACACACTTCACCTGATGAATTAGTCGACCCATCATCTACAAGTATAACTTCAATATTTTTATAATCTTGTCCTATTATACTATCAACACATTCTGTTAAATATTTTTTTTCAGCATTATATATCGGTACTATAACACTTATTTTCTCCATTACGACTCTCCCATCACTATATCTGCAATCATTCTTTCATACATTTCCGGGAGATCAACCTCCGGCTTCCATCCCAATGCACGCATTTTTTCTCCATCTAATTTCATCTTTACTGAAGGAGCATATCCATATTTTAAAGCCGACTCTGGAATATCAAATACTACATTGATTTCTTTATTTGCAATTTTCTCTGCAACCATAGCTGCCATTTTCCGGATTTGCATATGTGTATTCTCATTTACAATATTATACGCCTCACCCGATTCACCCGTATATCCCAAGAGTAACAGCGCTTTTATCGTATCTCTTGTATAGCAATAATTTCCTTCTGAAGTTCCTTCTGTATGTAATACAATATCTTTTTTTTCTATTGCACTTTTAGCGAATTGAACATACACTCTATTATCACTCTCAAGAATTCCTGCTCCAAATGTCTGTGCTAATCTTGCTATTTTAACTGGTATTTTATATTCTGAAGCATATGCATTACACAAACACTCACATATTCTCTTTCCTTCTGGATAACAGCTTCTTACATTCGTCAAATCTACATATCCAAGATCCTTCTCTTTGATATATGTTGCTTTTTCAGGTCTTCCGTATACTTCCATCGATGACACATATACTACCCCTTCAACTGCTTTTTCTCTTGCCAGCTCTAATATATTATGTGTGCCTTGATAAGATGTTTCTATCGTCATAACCGGATGTTCAACCATCTGCTTTGATGCAGTAATACTTGCTGTATGAAAAATATAATTAATGTTTTTTTCTGTTTCTATTGGCTCTACAATATCACCAATATACAATTCCAATTCTTTTCTTTTCAGCAAATCTCCATACAACATTTCTGCCTTTTTTTCGTTTCGAACAGCTGCAATAATATTGATTTCAAGTCCTCTCAAACGGTTTACACACAAAAAAGTTTTTACCAAACCGGAGCCCACAAGTCCTGTTGCTCCTGTTATAAAAACTGTTTTTCGATTATATTTTTCAAAGTCAATGTTACTTTTCGCTATTAATTCCAAGTCTTCTTGTTGCTTAGAATTTTCTTTACATTCTAGCATTTTCTCAATATTCTTTATCATTTATTGTCCTCCATTAATTAAGTGCCTTATTTTCGTATGATTTTTTTTATTATTGTTCCAAACTTTTTCAAATATTCTCTAATATATTTATCGCCTATAATCAACAATATCATTGCATAAAGTACAACACACACGCTCATTGTTCCTCCCAAACAAAGAACACTGCTTTCAAGCAACCTGTTCATTATCATTCTGACAAAAACAAACAAAATACTTATCGCCCCATAAATCCAAATCCTATCATAAAGTTTCCTGGTATCCAACACTTCTTTTGCATATTTACTTAATACACAAAACACTATAATTTCTGAAAGCAATGTTGCAACTGATGCTCCGGTTACTCCCGCAATTGGTATTAAAATTGCATTTGCAAATAAATTAAAAATTGCTCCACTGGCCGTAGAAATTAATACTTCTTTATCCATTTTATATGGTGTGCATACTTGATATGCCAAAACTCTATTTATAGCACTTACCACAACTTTTGCCGATAAAATCTTAGCAGCTAACGATCCCACCAAAAATTCTTTACCACTAAATAATAATATTAAAATATCACTGGTACATATCATTCCTATTGCAGCTGGCATAGATATCATAAGTAAAATATCCATAGAAGTCTTCATTAACTTTTTATACTGCTCTTGCAGTCCATTTCCTATATAGTAAGCTACTCTCGGAAGTATTGTTGATGATACAGTTCCTATCAACGTACTAACCACACTATTTATTTTAACAGCCGCTGTATATACCCCGACTGCAGAATCGCCTTTCAACGCACCTAACATCGTTGTATCCATCGTCATATATATACTAGATGCCAAGCTGGTTCCAAAAATCAAAAAAATAGGCTTTAAATGCTTACGAAATTCTAACTTACTCCCTCTATTCCGCCAATCCACAAATTTTCTGGAATGCCATAAATTCATAACTGCCGAACCACCTGAAGAAATAACTGTAAGTGCTGCATACCAACAATAATCTTTTTCACTTTTCACTAATAAAAACAGTAATATCAAGGATATAAATTGGAAAGCAATCGCTCTTATAGTAATGTAACTATACTCTTCCTTAATAATAAAAAGCCATTCCATTCCTATCGTAGTAAATACAATTCCCGCACTACAAATAACCAACAATATCTTATAATTATTTAAGATCGGCAAACTCAAGAATACAATCAATAGCAGGTACGAAATAACTGTTGTACACAAATTAATTGACAATATTTCTCTGGCAAATTTATTAAATTTTTCTCTATCTTCACGGATCCTTGCTCCTTC
>OGIE01004527.1_pt1 | contig 13039 bp, 11 predicted proteins | sample 1571581 | NCBI WGS metagenome assembly OGIE01 (sample SAMEA2582021, study PRJEB24529) | metagenome | biome: Human gut stool | place: China | collected 2011
CCTTCTGTTCGATGGCGATGGCCGGCGCGATGCCCGTGATGATGTCCACGTCGGGTTTGTTGATCTTCCCGAGGAACTGCCGGGCGTAGGCCGAAAGGCTCTCGACGTAGCGGCGCTGCCCCTCGGCGAAAATCGTGTCGAAGGCCAGCGTCGACTTGCCCGAGCCGGAGAGTCCCGTCACGACGACGAGTTTGTTGTGCGGAATTTCGACCTCGATGTTGCGGAGGTTGTGGACCCGCGCTCCTTTGATATATATGGAGTTTTCGTGTTCTTTCATGTTACAAATATTCCAATCCGCTTTTCCGAGTGTTTCACACTCGCCGTTATGTACCTTTTGGTGGTAAAAGGCGCCCAAAACCATCCGCATGCCGTTCTGGCGGGAGTGCCCTCGGATTCGCGTTGAGCGGGCGCAGTAAATCGGGCCTTTACGGCGCAAAAACACGCGCCGTTTAGGCTGTGGCGGCTTGGCAAACAGCACGCTGTCTGCCCTCGCCTGCGGACGCCTTTACAGCCCCCCCCCGCTCCGGGCGCGCGTTTCCTCGGTCTCTCTTTTTCCGTTGCGAACGATAATGCGGATTTTTTTCCGTCAAAAACGGAGCTGACCCGCAAATATTCCAATCCGTTGTTCGTATTTCATTCCGCTTCGTCCCGAACCGAGCCGCCGGCTTTGCGCAATTTTTCGATAAGCTCCGCTGCGCGGCTTTCGCGGATCGCGAGCCGCATCGTGCAGAGGTTGTCGAAGGTCTGCTCCTCGATGCGCGGCTGCTGCTCCTTGACGACCCGCATGATGGCGTTCATCGCCACATAGGGGAAATCCACCCGCACCGTGCGGTCCACCGTCAGTTCCACGATTTCGGCCGCTGCGATGGCCTCGGCCGCCGACTCCCGGTAGGCGGCGATCAGCCCCGGAACCCCCAGTTTCGTGCCGCCGAAGTAGCGGACCACGATCACCAGGCAGTCCGTGATGTCGTTCGAGAGCAGTTGTCCGAGGATCGGTTTTCCGGCCGTTCCCGAGGGTTCCCCGTCGTCGTTGGCGCGGAACGCCTCGCCGCGGGGTCCCAGCCGCCAGGCGTAACAGTGGTGCGTGGCGTCGTAATACCGTTTGCGCAGCGCGTCGAGCCGTTCGCGGATCTCCTCCTCCGTGCGCACGGGATAAATCCAGGAGAGGAACTTGCTGCTCCGCTCCCGGCAGGCGGCTTCGGCGGGGGCCGCGACGGTTCTGTAACTGTCGCCGGCCACGTCTACCGAACCTTTCTGAAGAGCCGTTCCCAGCGGATGTTCGCGGGGAAACTCTTTTCCGCATCGAGCGACAGCCATACGAACGACGCCTTGCCCACGATGTGGTCCTCGGGCACGAAGCCCCAGAAACGCGAGTCGGCCGAGTTGTGGCGGTTGTCGCCCATCATCCAGTAGTAATTCATCGCGAAGGTGTACTCCGTCGCCTCTTTGCCGTCGATCACGATGCGTCCGTCGCGCTCTTCGAGCGTGTGCCCTTCGTAGGCCTCGATGATGCGGCGGAAGAGCGGCAGGTTCTTCGCCGTGAGCTGCACCGTGTCGCCCTTCTTCGGAATCCAGATCGGGCCGTAGTTGTCCTGGCTCCAGCGGGGCGTGCCCCATTGCGGGAACACCTCGTCGTTGGGGGTGTAGATATAGCGGTTGACCGAAATGACGTTGCTCAAGCCCCTGACCTTCTCGGCGAGTTCGTCCGTGAGGTTCATGTAGTAGCCCGAGCCGTAACCGCTGTACTCCCGGATTCCGAGGTTGTCGATGGCGTACTGCGTGAAAGGGGCCGAGGTCTGCACCACGTAGTTGTATTGCAGTCCGGGTATCGCCTCCTGCGGTTCGCCGTTGACCCATACCTTTCCGTTGCGGACTTCGAGCGAGTCGCCCGGAAGCCCCACGCAGCGTTTGATGTAGTTCTCGCGTTTGTCGACCGGGCGGCTGATCACCGTGTATTTTTCGTTGAGGCGTTTGCGTCCCTCCTCCTTGCCGAACGACTCCTCGAAGCTGCGCAGCGTGTCGTAATAGGTCACGTTCTGGTTTTCGAGCAGCACCGTGTCGCCCGCCGGGAAGTTGAAGACCACCACGTCGTTGCGGCGTATCGGCTTGAGCCCCTTGAGGCGGTGGTAGGGCCACTTGATCGCCTCGGAGAACGATTTCTTGGTCTGCGAGAAGGGCATCGTGTGGTGTACGAAGGGGAACGACAGCGGCGTGTTGGGCATCTGCGGTCCGTAAGCCACCTTGCTCACGTAGAGATAGTCGCCGATGAGCAGCGTCCGCTCCATCGACGAGGTGGGGATGACGTACATCTGGAAGATGAAGAGATGCACCAGCGTCGCCACGACCGTCGCGAAGATGATGGCGTTGACCCATTCGTACACCGTGCGGTAGGTTTTGCTGCGCTGGCACATCTTCACGTTGTGGCTCCAGACGTAGCGGTAGAAGAACTTCGTGATGTAGAGGTCGAAGATGACCGGCAGTCCCAGCAGCAGCCAGAGGTTGCCCGTCCAGACCACGAACCAGAGCGTATAAAGCAACGCGGCCAGCGTGAAACCGACCCATTTGTTGCGTAGCAAGTTTTTGATTTTACCCATGCGGAAAGCCCCGATTTTAATTGTGAATTATGAATTGTGAATTATGCATTGCGCAGCAGGTCGTCCATCGAGTAGACCCCTTGTTTTCCGCAGAGGAATTCGGCGGCCACGACGGCTCCCAGGGCCAGCGTGCGGCGGTTCTTGATCGTGTGTCTGATCTCCAGCACGTCGTCCTCCGATTCGTAGGTCACGGTGTGGATGCCCGGGACGGCGCCTTCGCGCACGGAGCGGATTTCGATCCGGTCGGCGGGCGCCTCTCCGCTGCGTTCGATGCGGTTGGCGGCGTGTTCGATTCCCGGAGCCAGGTTGACCCAGCCCTGCTTGCCGGCGAGGTTTTCGGCGATTCCCTCGGCCAGCGTGATTGCCGTGCCGCTCGGGGCGTCCTTCTTCTGGGTGTGGTGCACCTCCTCGATGCGCACGTCGTAGCCGCCCACGCGGTCGATCATCGCGGCCAGTTGCCGGTTGAGGCGGAACATCAGGTTCACGCCCAGACAGTAGTTCGAGGCGTAGAACAACGCCCCGCCCCGCTCGCGGCACAGCTCCTGCAACTCCCCGAGGCGGTCGGTCCAGCCCGTCGTGCCGCTCACCGCCGCCACTCCGCATTCGATGCAGGTGCGGATGTTCCGGTAGGCCGTTTCGGGCGTCGTGAACTCCAGCGCGACGTCGATGCCCGCCAGATGTGCGGCGTCGAGTTCGTGCGCGTTGTCCGTGTCGATAATCAGAGCCGCTTCGTGCCCTCTTTCCGTGAGAATCCGTTCGATTTCGCGGCCCATCTTGCCGTATCCTATGATTGCTGCTTTCATTTGTTTTGTCGAGATATTCGTACAAAGATACGAATTTATTTGAAATCCAAACGCGGCGGCGGGTATTATAGTATGCCGAAGGACGCCGTCCCGTGCTGCCGTCCGGCCCCGTCCGGCCGCCGGAGGTGAAAAAAACGGCCATGCGGAATTTCGCATGGCCGGAAAACGGTCGGTCGTGTGCGCCGTGCGCTACTGCGGCCTTACGAATGAGATTCCCGATGTCGGGAACCCGCGCGAGGCTTTCATTTTGTTTTCGGTCTCCTCGGTGCAGCTCACCGTGCAGGCTCCGGATACGGAGGCCATGTTGTAACACATCTCATCTGTATTCGAAACCAGGTCCATCGTAAACGAGGTCCCCAGGTTCAGAGACGTTAAATTGTAGCAGTTTCTGAACAGTCTGTTCATAAACTCTACTTTTTCGGTGTTGAACATGCTCAAATCCAGCGAGGTCAACGATTCGCAGCGATTGAACATGCCGCTCATATTGGTTACGTTTGCGGTATTGAACGTTTTCAAATCCAGCGAGGTCAACTTTGAGCAACCATCGAACATGGACCATATATGCCCTACTTTTTCGGTGTTGAACATGCTCACATCCAGTTCTGTCAGTTGTTCGCAACTGGAGAACATGCCGCTCATATCGGTTACGTTTGCGGTATTGAACGTTTTCAGGTCCAGCTCCTTCAATTGACAACAACCGCCGAACATGTCGCTCATATTGGTTACTTTTTCGGTTTTGAATCCGCTCAAATCCAACGTTGTCAATTGATTGCAACCGAAGAACATATAGTTCATATCGGTTACGTTTTCGGTTTTGAATCCGCTCACATCCAGCGCTGTCAATTGATGGCAACCGTCGAACAATTTGTTCATATCGGTTACTTTTTCAGTATTGAATCCACTTACATCCAACGATTTAATTGCCATGCAATTGAAGAACATCTCGCCCATATCGGTTACGTTTTCGGTTTTGAATCCGCTCACATCCAGCCTTTTCAATTGAGAGCAACCGGCGAACATATAGCTCATATCGGTTACGTTTGCGGTATTGAGTTTGCTCACATCCAGCTCTGGCAATCCAAAGGAATCTCTGAACATAGCGTTCATATTGGTTACATTTTCGGTGTCGAATCCGGTCAGGTCCAGCGAAGTGAGCGCTCGCATCTCTTTGAATGTTCCGCTTGAATTCGTATGCGCCATGATTTTGTCTGCCGCCGTATGAATCACCATTTCGCCCGTCTCGGCATTCCATACGGCATATGCCGGAACCGCTGTCGTTTCGTCCGAGACGATCATTTCGCTGGTCTCTGCACTGTTCGTTACGAACCGGATGGTTTTGATCTTTTTGTCGAATGTTTCGGGGGTTTCTGTGTTGTTGGCCAAGCGCATGAGTGCATAGTTGAATATATAACCATGTCTCAATGTGGACACGCTTTTCAGGGCGTTGACGCCGAGGTTGACGGTCGTTATGGCCGAGCGGGCTACGGAGATGGTTCGGTTTGCCGTGAAGGATTGTATCCTGTTGTCGGTGTCTATCACCTGAATCCTAAACGTTTTGTATTCCGCGGGGGGGGGCAGCGTGACCATAAATTCCGTTGGTGCGTCGGCATTGAGTGCGACGCCCGCCTCGCCGCAGTCGAGAGTCATGTTTTTTGTATCTAAATATTCGTCTTCGTTGACGTTCAGAATTGGCGCGGTTGCTCCGTCGCCGAAAGTGATGGAGGATATTCCCCAGAGAGGTTTATTGGACGAGATGATGATTTTCCGGACCTTCACGCCGCCGAGCGTGGATTTGAGGTTCAGCCGCACGATTCCGAGCACGTTTTTAAACGACAGCTTCGTGCCCTTGGAGACCGCCACCATCGGATATGCATCTTGTTCGATGTTGCCCGCCGTATAATTCTGCGTGTTCGGTAGCGTTACCTCAAGAGATTTGTCGTCCTGATTGAAATAGTTGTTATAATGCTTCTGCGGGTAATAGGCCACGAAATAGGGGGCCGATGCATTCAGTTCGGCTCCTGATTCGTAGATAAAGTCTGCGAGTGTTTCGCCCCCGTTTTCGGTTTTGTAGACGGCACAGTTGTCCGGGTTACCCAAGGCGTAGACGGCGATCCGGTCGCCGGCGATCCATTGGGTCGGGTAGTTGCCGTTCTTGTCCTTGTCGCCCAGTTGGGTGCGGGTCCGGCCGCCTTCGGTAATGCCGGTGAATACCAGCCCCGGGCCGTTCGGTCGAGGGGTTGCGTCGGTCGTGGTGTCTTCGGAGCAGGCCCCGAAAAAGAGTGCGGAAAGTCCGCAGCAGAGGAAAAATCGTGCTTTCATCGTTTTCGGGATTAAATTAATAAGAGGTGGAGGTGAATGCGTCGTCGTCGTAGCTTTCACCCTCGTAGGTGTTTTCTCCGCTCGTGGCGAATCCCCGTTCGATGGCGACGATCGTGATCGTTACTTCGGGCGCCTCGTAGGCGCTGCTGTGTAAATGGTCTGTTTGCATGGTGATGATTTGGTAATGGTGTTGAAGAATTGTAACGGCCGGAAACGAAAACGGACGCCGCATGCCATTCGTAATCTGAATGACATGCGGCGTCCGTCGTATGATTGGCCGGAGGTCGCGAAGCGATGCGCTTGCGGACTACCCGACCGGGAACAGCGGGTTTCCCCCCCCCCTTCTTCCGGGAAGCCTTTTCGGTGCGCGCTGTACTTCCCCGCAGGTCTTCGTTGGAGACCGGCGGGGCTGATGCTGTGCGAATTTGTCTATCCGGGATCATGGATTGGGAGCTGAATTGTTCCACAAAAGTAACAAAAAAAGCGAAAAAAACTAATCGAAATCGGTTTTTGTTTGATTATTTTCGCTCGGAATGGAACGCCTGACGAATCCGCTTTTTCCGACGCCCGGCAATTCCGGAAAAATAATGTATATTTGCCGAAGAATTTACACCACATGCGCTATTTTCTCGAACTTCGGTACAACGGGGCCGCCTACTGCGGCTGGCAGCGGCAGCCCGACCAGCCGTCGGTGCAGCAGACGCTCGAACGGGCGCTCGCTACCCTGCTGCGCGAACCGGTTGCTCTGACGGGCGCCGGGCGTACCGACACGGGGGTCAATGCGGCCTACTACGTGGCGCACTTCGATTGCGAACGCCCCGTCGCCGATCCTGCGCAGACGGTCTACAAGCTCAATTTCCTGCTGCCGGGCGACATTGCCGTGGGCAGCATGACGCCCGTGGCGGAGGATGCGCACGCCCGCTTCCACGCCCGCGAACGGGAGTACCGCTACTTCATCGAGCCGCGCAAGAATCCCTTCACGCGGCACGAGACGTGGCAGTATTACGTGCCGCTCGACGTCGGGCGGATGAACGAGGCGGCGGCGATGCTGACCGCGTACGACGACTTCACCTCTTTCGCCAAGCTCAATTCGAACAACAAGACCAACATCTGCCGTGTGAAGGAGGCCGTCTGGACGATCGACTCCCGCGGCACGATGTGTTTCACGATCCGTGCGGACCGGTTTTTGCGGAATATGGTGCGGTCGCTGGTAGGCACGTTGGTCGACGTGGGGCGCGGACGTTACACGCCCGACGAGTTCCGCTCGATCGTCGAGAGCCGCGACCTGTCGCGGTCGAGCGCCGGCGCGCCGGCCCAGGGGTTGTTTCTCTCGGACGTGGTTTACCCGGCGGACATATTCGAACATCAATGTTTTTCTAAATTCAAAATGTTATGATTGGAACGATTGTTTGGCTGATCGGCCTCGTGTGCGCAATCTGGTGCGTGCTGGACATTTTCAAAAAGAACATCTCCACGGGCGGAAAGGTCATCGCGGCGGTCGTGGTGCTGCTCACCAGCTGGGTGGGGCTTGCGGTCTACTACTTCTACGGCCGCGACCATTTGCAGGAGTGGTTCAAATAACCGTCCTGTGCAGGCGAAAACATGCGGCGGACCTTTCGGGGTCCGCCGCATGTTTTTTCCGGGGATGGCCGGAGGCCTTTACAGGTGGATCGCCGCGCCCAGGGCCGCTTCGGCGGCTTCCATGACGCCTTCGTTCATCGTCGGATGGGCGTGGATCGTGCGGGCGATCCGGTGGGCCGTGACGCCCAGCGTGCGCGCCAGCGTCGGCTCGGCCAGCATCTCGGTCACCGACGCTCCGACCATGTGCGCCCCCAGCAGGCGGTCCTCTTCGTCGAAGAGCAGTTTGACGAATCCGTCGCGGTCGCCCGCCGCCGTGGCCTTGCCCGATGCGGTGAAGGGGAAGCGGCCGGCTTTATAGGCGATGCCGCGCTCCTGCGCCTGCTGTTCGGTCATGCCGACCGACGCCACCTCGGGCTGGGTGAAGATGCACGACGGAATGGTCGTGTAGTCCACCGGCGCGGGGGCGAGTCCGCAGATGGACTCCACGCAGCAGACGGCCTCGGCCGAAGCCACGTGCGCCAGCGCCGGACCCGGCACGATGTCGCCGATGGCGTAGACGCCCGGAACGTTGGTGCGGTAGAATTCGTCCACGACGACCTTGTCGCGTTCGACGGCGACGCCCAGCTCTTCGAGGCCGATGCCTTCGATGTTGGACTTGATGCCCACGGCCGACAGCACGACATCGGCCGTCAGGGTCTCCGCGCCTTTTTTGCCCTCGATCTCCACTTCGCAAAGCCCTTCGGCGTTGACCTTCACTGCTTTCACCGTGGTCGAAGTGAGCACCGTCGCACGCAGTTTGCGGAATGCGCGCTCCATGGTCTTCGACACCTCCTCGTCTTCGAGCGGCATCATGCGGGGCATGTATTCGACGATGGTGACCCGCACGCCCAGCGCGGCGTAAAACCACGCGAACTCGCTGCCGATGGCTCCCGATCCCACGACGATCATTGATTCGGGCAGGCGCGTGAGCGTCAGCGCCTGCCGCGACGAGATCACATGCTCGCCGTCGATGGGCATGAAGGCCATTTCGCGCGGCCTGGCTCCCGTGGCGAGGACGATGTGGTCGGCCTCGTACTCCGCCCCGTCGACGTCTATGCGCCCCGGGGCCGTGAGCCGCCCGAATCCGGGGATCAGGTCGATCTTGTTCTTGTTCAGCAGGAACCGCACGCCCTTCGACATGGTTTCGGCCACGCCGCGCGAACGCGCCACGATGGCTTCGAGGTTGGGGCGCACCTCCCCTGCAAGTTCCAGTCCGTAATGCTCCGCGTTTTTGCAGTATCCGTAGACCTGCGCGCTCTTGAGCAGCGCCTTGGTCGGGATGCAGCCCCAGTTGAGGCAGACGCCTCCCGGTTCGGCGCGCTCCACGAGCGCCGTCTTTTTCCCTAACTGCGCGGCGCGGATCGCCGCCACATAGCCTCCGGGGCCGCTGCCCACGATGATGATGTCGTACCGCATCATTTCACTACTTTTAGTATTTCACCATTGTCTTTGGCCACGGCGCGCTTCCATTTCTCGTTGTAGCCCGGGAACTGGATCTTGCCGGGAATCTGTTTCCCGTTGCCGTTGTCGACGAAATGCGCCGCAGAGCCGTCGCCGTCGAGGAACGTCAGCACGTCGCCGTGCTCGCTCTTGACGTTGCCGTCCATGTATTTCACCAGCAGATAGTTGTTGAGCCGCTGCCAGCGGTCGAACAGCTGCTGCGCCGTCTCCACGCTCAGCTGCGTGAGGTGGCTGCGGCGTGCCTCGGGCGACATTTTTCCGACTCGGGCGTTGAGCGCCTGCACGTTGCGGAGCATGTCGTTCTCCCACTTGTCCGTGACCTTGCGGATGTCCGCGGAGATCATGTCGTAGCGCATGTAGGCGAAATTGGTCGTGCGGTTGAAGAGCCAGAACGCCGACGTGGGCGAATATTCGAGCATCGAGCCGTTGTCCTCGCGGAAACACCCGGGGACCTCCTGCGCCGAGCAGAAGATCGGCGTCAGGCACGAGGTGGCCGCGTCGTCCACGCCGAACCAGAGGATGCCCATGTCGCGCGTCACGTCGGGCCGGGCCTGCGCCACGAACCAGAATCCGGTCTGCTGGGTGGCCGTGGCGCGCTCGTTGACGTACTTCACGCCGTCGACCTCGAATTCCATCGGACGCCAGCGGTAGGGGCAGTTGTGGCCTCCCGCGCCGAGGTCCGCGGTCATGTCCATCGGGGTCCCCTCGTAGTGGTCGCGCATGCAGTCGAAGAGCGTCTTGGGCGACACCTTCGCGCGGGGTTTGACCCACAGCGGCATGCGGTTGTTCTTGTTGTGGCCCATCGCGTAGTCGGTGTATCGGTCCATGTCGTCGGCCACGGTGCGGAAGAAGGCCCACACGCGGGCTTCGCAGGCGCGCATACCGCCGAAGTCGAGCGGCGCGTAGGCGTCCGAGAAGCTGAAATCGGCGTCCGGGCCGTCGTAGTAACCCATTTCACGGGCGAACGAGATCACGTCCGGGGAGTAGAGGCAGTTCTCGGGATCGTCCTTCGGGAAGGTGGTGATGCGGGCCTGGTTGGCGTGGGCCGAGACGTAGCCGTCGGGAATGCGGCGGGCCACCCAGACGATGCCTTTGCGGGCGTTGCCGCCCTTGCCGTCGTCCTTGAAACCCTTGCCGATCAGCTCCATGATCCACGCTTCGTCGGGGTCGGCGATCGAGAACGACTCGCCGCTCGACGCGTAGCCGTAGGTGTCGGCCAGCTCGGCGATCACGCCGATGGCCTCACGCGCGGTTTTGGCACGCTGCAAGGTGATGTAGATCAGCGACCCGTAGTCCATGCGGCCCGTCGAGTCCTCCAGTTCGGGGCGGCCTCCGTAGGTCGTCTCGCCGATGATGAGCGAATGTTCGTTCATGTTGCCGATGGTCGACCAGGTTTCGCGGACCTGCGGGATGTCCGTCAGGTAACGGCCCGTGTCCCATTCGTAGACGGGCAGCATCGCCCCGGACTTGTGCTTGCCGCCGGGGGTGTGGTACAGTGCGCCGTAGAGCGCGTGGGAGTCCGCCGCATAGGTGACCATCACCGAACCGTCGGTCGAGGCTCCTCGGGTGACGATGAAATTGGTGCAGGCCGACGCCGCGCCGTATGTGAGGGCGGCCGCCGCTGCAAGAATCAATCGGATTTTTTTCATGCTTTTCAGGTTTTGAGACCAAAGATACGAAAAAGTCGGATGGATTCAAAACCGAATCTTCCGACTGATGAATAAAAATGTCGTTACGACGCCAAAGATGGAAAACAAATCGGATAACGGCGAAAAAACGTTATCTTTGTGAGCGGATGCGCTTTCTGCGCACCTCGGAAATACCCCCCCCCGGAGTGGTGGTAAAAATATGAAATCCAGCTATTTGAATGAGAAAGATGCTGTTTTTGCTCCTTTCCGGGGCGATCTTCGGGGCCTGTTCTTCGGACAAGGACCGGGTTTCCGTTTTCGTGAAGAACGTCGTCATGCCGCCCGATTCGTGGGTCTTTGCGCCCGGCGACGGGGTGACCGTCTCGGCCGAAGGGTTCGAGGCTGATGACGAAATCATGCTCGAAATCCATTGGCAGGAGAGTGCCGAGGGGTTCGCTCCGGAGGGTTATGCCAAGGGAGTGCGCGGGATCGTCACGGTGCGTTCCGCCACGAGCGTCACCTTTCTGGCCCCGGGGCACTACCCCGCTTCGACGGTTCGGGTGCTGTTGCTCCGCCGCGGCAGGATGATGCCGCTGGGCAAGATCCGCGTTGCCGACGGAACCCCGAAACCCGAAGCGCTCTACGGCATTTCGAAATCCGATACGGACGAAACCCTGATCGAGCGCATCGGCCTGTCAACGGGCGGGGTGACACGGGTTGCGACGCTCGGCATCGGCCGGGGAATCGCCTGCGCCGTGGGGCTTCCCGGCTCGGGCTGGATTTACGGCGTCTGCTCCGGTTCGATGGCAGGTTTCGACCTCACGATGAATTATTATGACGATTTCGGATACCGGAATAGTCTCTTGGCCGGGCATATCTCCGATTCCTCCGTCGGACTCCTTTCCCACGACGCGGGGCGGCTGACGCTGACGACCCGAAGTGCGACCCGCTCTCCCTCCCCGGCTCCGGTCTCCTGGCAGGTGCCCGACGAGGTTGTGCAGACGCTGGCCGTGCAGCCGTTCGTGCGGGTCGGTTCCGACCTGCTGCTCGCGCAGCGCAATGCCGACGGGACGTGCGCTCCGCTGGTGTTGAGGGTCTACGGCGGGGCGGGACCGGGCGAAGCCGTCGGGGCGGAGCTTATCTGTGGGCCCGATATGCTTTCGGGGCCGATGCGATGATCCCCTTTTGGACCGTGGTCGCCTCGGCCGACGAGCCGGACAGGATGGTTCAGGCGGGCGGCTATGCCGTTTCGGCCGGGGGCAAAACGCAGCTGCGGCTGTTCAACGCCGCCGGTGACGGCGCTTTCGGCGAGACGCTGGCCGAAGTTCCGGGCACGGCGCTTTCGGTCACGGAGTACGCTCCCGATAAGGATTCGCTGGAAATCTACCTGCTGTGCGAGGCGGACGGCATGCGCCGCATTCACGTCTACGATGCGCTGAAGAAGACGCAGCGGACCCTTCCCGGGGAGTTCGGCTGCTCGGAGATCGTCATGGCGAAATAGTGTTTTCGCGCAGAAAAACGAGTTGCAGGCCCGGATTTTTCCCGGGTCTGTTTCGTGTTGTACGAATTTTGCGTATTTTTACCGGGTAAATACCGAAAAACTTATGTCTTCAATAGCCTGTCAACTGTCGTTCGTGCGCTCGACGCTTCCCGAGGGGGTGAAGCTGGTCGCCGTGTCGAAAACCCACCCTGCGGAGGCGATCCGCGCGGCCTACGACGCCGGCCACCGCGTTTTCGGCGAGAGCCGCCCGCAGGAACTGCGCGAAAAACACGAAGCCCTGCCCAAGGACATCGAGTGGCACATGATCGGCCACCTGCAAACCAACAAGATCAAATACATCGCCCCGTTCGTCGCGCTGATCCATTCGGTCGACAGCGCGCGGCTGGCCGAGGCGATCCAGCGCGAGGCGGCCAAGTGCGGCCGGACGCTCGAAATCCTCCTGGAGATCCACGTCGCCGAGGAGGAGACCAAGACGGGCTGGAATATGGCCGAACTGATGGAGTATGTCCGCACGGCCCCGTTTGCCCGTATGCCGAACGTCTGCGTGCGGGGCGTGATGGGCATTGCCACCAATACCGACGACGGCACGGCGATACGCCGCGATTTCATGGAGCTGAAACGCTGTTTCGAACTGCTGCAACCCTACTTCGGACCGCGGTTCGACACGCTGTCGATGGGCATGTCGCACGACTATCCGCTGGCGGTCGAGTGCGGCTCGACGATGGTGCGCGTCGGCTCGTTGATATTCGGCCGGCGCGGGCTTAAGAAGCCCGTTTTATGAGTGGTTGCTGTACGAATGATAAATTATACCAGACTTATATGAAAATCGGATTTCTTGGATTCGGAAATATGGCGCAGGCCATGGCGGGCGGGCTTGTCCGCTCGGGGGCCGTGCAGCCCGGCGACATCGGCGCGTGCGCGCGCGACCGGGCGAAACTGCGGCGCAACACGGAGCCGCAGGGCTTCCGGGCTTTCGACGACGCGGCGGCGGTCGCGGAGTTCGCCGATCTGGTCGTCGTCGCCGTGAAACCCTATCAGGTCGAGGCGGTGCTTGCGCCCGTCCGGCGAGCTTTTCCTTGTCGATTTGAAGCAGATGGATTCGGCCAAGCATGC
>OGIE01004528.1_pt1 | contig 13038 bp, 9 predicted proteins | sample 1571581 | NCBI WGS metagenome assembly OGIE01 (sample SAMEA2582021, study PRJEB24529) | metagenome | biome: Human gut stool | place: China | collected 2011
TCCCACATATCCTGCTTCTGTCAATGTAGTTGCATCTGCTATTGCAAATGGTACATTTAAAATTTTTGCCAATGTACGTGCTAGCAATGTTTTTCCACATCCTGTAGGTCCTAATAATAATATATTACTTTTTTGAATTTCCACATCATCATCTTTTTTATCCGTCTCTTCCTCATGTATAATTCTTTTATAATGATTATACACAGCTACTGATAATGTTCTTTTTGCCTCTTCTTGTCCTATTACATAATCATCCAATGTTTTTTTTATTTCCTTAGGACTTGGTATTTCTTCCGCTAGAGTATAACCTAATTCTTCTTCATTAAGCCCCTCTGCTTCTATAATACTTGTGCATAAATCAACACATTCATTACATATATATGCTCCTGGACCTGCAACTAATTTTTTAACATTTTCTTGTGTTTTGCCACAAAATGAGCATCTTAAATTTCTTGGTGTATCATTTTTTCCCATTACACATAATTCTCCTTGAATAATATATTATCAAATTTAACTATATTAAATTTGACTTAATTTTATTTATGCTCGATGATCCATAATACCATCTATTAAGCCATATTTTAAAGCCTCTTCAGCTGTCATATAATGATCTCTTTCTGTATCTCTTTCGATTACATCAATTGGTTGACCTGTTCTATCACTTAAAAATTTATTTAATCTTATTTCTTCTGTATTACTTTTCTGTTCTTTTAATCTTTTATTATCCATATACATACCTTATTTTAGTATTTTTAACTTAAATTATTCTAAATAAATCCTTCTAAATTATACATCTTAATAATGATAAATGATACTAGAAACAACGTCAACAAAAATAAGATAAGAGAAGCTGTATATTAGCAAAAACCTTAACTAATATATAAAGCAATAAAACTTTAACTAAAACTAAAACAAATGAAACTTCAGCTACAAAATGCTAAAAAGAAGCTGCAACATTTTGTTACAGCTTCAGCTAACAAATTTATAGAACATGTACTCTCCCTCTAATAGTTTATAGTTTAATTTATTTCTAATACCCTTATTTATATTTTACATTCACACAAATACATATCTATAAATATTATTATTTATTTTTCAGCATGATTAATTATTCGTTTTTGCAATTAATTAGTTTTGGTAATTAATTTGCTTATTAATCAGCTTTATTTTCTTTCAAGGTTTGTTTCTGATTTACTAATTTTCTCTTCTAGGCAAAACAGTTTTCTTTTTTTGAAACTACTAATTTAGTAATTACATAAGTTAAGCCACCAACAATAACACCTACTAATAAAATCACACCTACTAGCATCCAGTTTGTATTTGCGATAAGTGTTATCTTAAATCCGTCTTCTGTCTGGATTTGTCTAAATATAATTAGGAAGTCAACAATTATTGCTATACCACATACTAATACGCCATTTAAAACAGCCATAATGTTCTTTGACTTTTCTCTTGTTACAGGTTTTGCTGCTCTTAAATCAATTGAATTTGAAACAAGCGCCATAACATATACTGTAACTACAGTTTCAGGAATCATGTATGCTCCATTGTATACTAAAGAATATAATGCTCCATCAGCTGTTGGAATTGATACACCTGCCCATACTGTACAACCAGTAATAAAATGACATAAATATCTTAATAAGCAAACAATCAATGTTCCCAAAACCAAAGCTCCTGTCTGATGTTTGTTTTTCTTAACAACACCAAGTAAACCAAGCACTGTAAAAGCAACAATATAGTCTAAAAGTATTATGGCAATCATAGCTGTTGTTGATGTAGCGTAAGAAACATTTGACAAGCCTGTTAATAATTGCAAAATACTATATGCAAAACTTGTAATAAGTCCCCATTTCAATCCATGTCTGTAACCTGCAATTATGATAGGTAACATACTTGCCGCTGTTACTGCTCCACCGTATGGCATGTCAATAATCTTAATAAAGCTTAACACAAAAGCCATTGCAATCAATACTGAACATTCTACCAATATTCCTGTTTTCTTTGTTTTTTCCATAAAAAAAGTCCTCCTTAGAATATAATATCACCAGAGAACCTATACATAACTAACTAAATGCTTCCTTACGATGGTACTAACCATATCAAGTAGTGAGGGTCGATATACATCTCTCAGCCATCCGGCACCCCTAGCGACATATTTTTCATTAATTATTCTATATGCTTTAACATTTTTTGTCAAGTTGGCAAAGTATTGTATTCCTATCTGCTTAGTCTAATATACAATCAAAAGACTTCCTTTTTCTACTGATATAACAGGCTTATCATTTATAAACTGATTGCTTACTCCTAAAGGTCTGCTCTCCTCAAGTTTATAGTTTTCTATATTATACAATGCATTTTTTATTGTAACATTATGAGCAGTTCCATTTATTGCAAAAACCGAAAATATATTTTTTTCTTTTCCTGTTATTGAAATCGAACCATCTGAAACAACTGTATATGTGTTATTACCATCAACCATCTTAATGTTGGCTCCTAATTGTGATGCGTATAAAAGTGTTTGTATATTGGCAAAAGTATGGTCTATCCTTCCACCGGTTCCTCCGAAAATCACAATGTTATTAAAGCCTTTGTGCAATGCTGTCTTAACACAAATCATCATATCTGTTTCGTTTTTCATTACTTTGTGCTTTTCTACATTGTCACCAACAGGAACATATCCTAAAGAGTCAAAATCACCTATTACCAAATCAGGTTCTATTCCAAGTTGGTGTATATTCTCAAAACCGCCATCTGCCGCTATTACAAAATCATTTTCTTTTTTAGTAAAATTGGTACCGGAGTTATCTCCGGCACCAACTATATAACATACGTTTTCCATTTATTTGACCTACTAATTTCTATTTGTTTTTGTTATTTTTTGAAGCTGTTGTCTGTGGCTTTGTTGCACTATTCACCTTTGTAGTAGGTGCCTGTGTTGTCACAGATGCTTTTGTTGTTGCATTGTTAGATGTATGAGATGCAGTTGTTTCATTCTTATTGTTTGAAGTTCCTGTAGTAGTCTCATTTTTCTTTTCATTTGCTTTAGCATTAATAGCATCATAATAAGCCTTAACCTTAGGATCTGATGCCTTAACACTTTCAAATTCTTCCTGAACATCTTTTAATAAATCCTGAACATCAGAATCTTTTGTAACTTTATTCATGTATTTTTGAATATCATCACCACTATCGTTTTGAATATAAACATTTCCTGTTTTCTTATCCCTAACAACATATAATCTGGTAATTGCAGGAACTGTTGTGTCAATATTTTTAAGTCCCATCTGATAATATGCATAAACTACATATGTATCATCATATGGGCCTTTCTTTGTGTAACACTCAACATCACTATATTCCGATACATAAGTTCTTTGCTTCACACTGTTAATGTCATATAAGTTTCCAACATACTGTGCGATTATCTCAGCTCTCTTTGCGTCATCTTCAATTAAAAAAGCATTGAGATAATTTTTTACAACGTCAGTTATTTCAGGATACTTGTCGTCCTGTAGTGGATTCTCAGCTACAGCTTTCTCTGCCTTTGATGGAGTATTAACAACAAAATGTCTTACTAATAAAACACCTCCAACTACAATAACAAATGCTATAACTGCTGCAATTATCATATCAAATCTAATATTTTTCTTTTTTACAGGTTGTTCTCTTCTTACTACCTGTCTGCTATCGTTTTCTACTTCCTTTAGAAGTGCATCAAGCTCTTCCTTGGATAATTTATTTTCATCTTCTTCGAAATCCTTTGGATTATCCACGTTTCACATCTCCTTTATTCAACAATTTCTCTCATAATATCAAAAATAAAACTAAAATTCAACTTAGCAGGTATTGAACCCTTCTTAATTCTAATGTAAAATAAAGGCTATGCATCTGTAGTCTAATGGATAGAACGTCGCCCTCCGGAGGCGATAATGCCAGTTCGATTCTGGCCAGATGCATTTTATTCTATCTCACCAATATCTCTTCTATACATATAAACATGGTCTGATAACACGTCTACCGGATCTAACTGTCTTCGATTTACATCCCTTATCATTTCATCAATATATTCTCTTGAACAGCTAATATCAGGAATTAAAATCACTTCATGTATTGAGCTTGGAATAATGTAAACATCACTGTCATGTTCATTGGCAAAATTCTCTATTGCGTGTGGATATGTAATGCAGGTTGCCCCATTTAATTTCATGGTATTGGACATAACATACATATTAATATCTTCTATTTTCATATTATTAACTTCTTCTCTTACTAAAGTCTTAAGTTCTCCGTAAGTGTAATCGCCGTACATTGTATCTTCACTTATTATTTCGCCATCATCACCTTCAAAACTTTCTCCAAATTCGTCTCCGTATCCATTTCCATAATTACTTCCAAACTCATCTTCCACCCAGTCTTCATCTCCTAATATATCTTTTAATATCATATCTGAAATAATATCTTCCATTGGTGTAACTACAACAGGGAATTTGTCCCATGTATTTTTGAACGCAATATCCCTAAGTTCTTTTCTGGAAATTCCCCACCCTTCCAAATGTTCCTTATGAATTAATGCAGTTGCCTGACCTTCCCCATCTTCCGAAACCAAATACAATTGCCAAATCTAAAAATTTTAAATAAGGTACTTTGTTTAATAATTCTTTGTTCATTTCATAATTAATCAACTTATAATGTATCATAGTTTTTACCTTATCAAAATCCGCTATATCTCTTAAATCTATATCTGCATTAAAGCTATCCATACTATATAAATACATGTTAAAAATCTCAGTACATATATTTGTCATGTCTCTTCCATGCTTAAAATCTACAAAATAATTTCTTAAATATATCGTAGGTGTAGCCACCTCTTCTTTCCTTACAATACTAATGGCTTTTCTTCTAACATTGTTGTTCTTTAAAACATTTCGTACTACAACTACTCCCTCACCTAATTCCTTTTCAACAATGTCTTCAACCCCTCTTTTAACTTCCTTTACAAACTTCTCATAATTCATTACTATTCTTCCTCCGGTAAATATTAAAATATTGTCAGCTAAATGCTACTCTTACATTTTACTTTAGGAATTTAGTAATTGATTTTATTTTTAAGAATGTGTCAAAAATAACTTTTTTGTGCAATTAATTTTCAATAATAACGCAAAAATCGTGTGCGATTAAAACTCACACACGATTTTATGCTTTCCACATACCTGATAAAAATCAAGTATTACTGATTCTGTTTTCTAATATTAGCTCTCTTTCTTAATGTTGGATCTAATATTTTCTTTCTAATTCTTAAGCTTTCAGGTGTAATTTCAAGTAATTCATCTGTATCAATATACTCTAATGCCTGCTCAAGACTTAATTCCTTCTTAGGCACTAATCTTAAAGCTTCATCAGAACTTGATGTTCTTGTGTTTGATAAATGCTTTGTCTTACAAACATTTACTTCGATGTCTTCAGCTCTACCTGTCTGACCTACAATCATACCTGAATATACTTTTTCGCCAGGTCCTATAAATAATGTACCACGCTCCTGAGCATTAAATAAGCCGTAAGTAATCGCTTCACCTGCTTCAAAAGCAATAAGTGAACCCTGTTTTCTGTACTGGATTTCTCCCTTATAAGGACCGTATTCATCGAACATTGCGTTCATGATACCGTTACCCTTTGTGTCAGTCATAAACTGACCTCTGTATCCAATAAGACCTCTTGATGGAATTGAGAATTCAAGTCTTGTAAATCCGTCACCTGTTGGTGCCATTCCCTGTAATTCACCTTTTCTGTTACTTAATTTTTCAATAATTGCTCCTGAGAATTCTTCAGGTACATCAATGTAACAAATTTCCATTGGCTCTAACTTCTTGCCTCGTTCATCTTCCTTGTAAATTACTTCTGCTTTACTTACTGCAAATTCGTAACCTTCACGTCTCATGTTTTCAATGAGTACAGATAAATGAAGTTCTCCACGACCTGATACTTTAAATGAATTCTTCTCATCTGTTTCTTCAACTCTTAAAGAAACATCAGTGTTTAATTCTCTCATAAGTCTGTCTCTTAAATGACGAGATGTAACAAACTTACCTTCCTGACCTGCTAGTGGACTGTCATTTACCATAAACTGCATAGAAATTGTTGGGTCAGAAATCTTCTGGAATGGTATTGGCTTTGGATTTTCGATTGAGCAGATTGTATCCCCAATACTAATATCCGCAATACCTGAAATAGCTACAATTGAACCAACTGTTGCTTCATTAACTTCTACTTTATTTAATCCTTCAAATTCATAAAGTTTGCTGATTTTTACTCTCTTTGTGTTTTCAGGATCATGATAGTTTGCTAAAACTACATCCTGATTTACTTTGATTGTACCATTATCAACCTTACCAACACCGATTCTACCTACATAATCGTTGTAGTCAATTGTACTAATAAGAACCTGTGTATCTGCTTCAGGATCACCTTCTGGAGCAGGTATATAATCAATAATTGTTTCAAATAAAGGCTTCATGTCTACATCAGGATCTTCCATGTCTAATTTGGCAAATCCCTGCTTTGCTGATGCAAATACAAAAGGACATTCAAGCTGATCTTCGTTAGCATCTAAGTCGATAAATAACTCTAATACTTCATCAATTACTTCGTTAGGTCTTGCTTCCGGTCTGTCAATCTTGTTAATACAAACAATAACAGGAAGGTTAAGTTCCAAAGCTTTCTTTAAAACGAAACGTGTCTGTGGCATTGCACCTTCAAATGCATCTACTACTAAAACTACGCCGTTAACCATCTTAAGTACACGCTCTACTTCTCCACCAAAATCAGCATGTCCCGGTGTATCAATAATATTAATTTTTGTATTCTTATAAGTAACAGCAGTGTTCTTTGAAAGAATTGTAATACCTCTTTCTCTTTCAATATCATTAGAGTCCATTACTCTTTCAGCAACTTCCTGATTTTCACGGAATACACCACTCTGTTTTAATAATTCATCTACCAATGTTGTTTTACCATGGTCTACATGGGCAATAATGGCAATATTTCTTACGTCTTCTCTAATCATTTCTTCTCTTTCCTATTAAATAATCATAAAATACTTGTTTATAGCTTCACAAATGTTCATTCTATCACATAGATGATATGTTTTCAATAAAATTATTTTTCTTTCACCTCTTCTCTGTACTCCCTGTCTTCTTCATCCTCAAAAACAGCTTTCCCTCCTGTGGCATCTGTTACTTTCGTATTAAATTCATTATATTCATCTTTTTTCATTAAAATGCTTAAAACAACATTCTGACCGTATTCTTCCTGAGCATCCGTAATTCCCATCTGCCCCATAATGTACTTAATCTTTCCTATACTATTATAATCCACCATAAGTTTAAAACTTATACCTTCACAAACTTTCTGAATAACCGAATTTCTAATACCTTCCTTGGATGACTGGCAGTAAGCCCTGACAAGACCGCCTGTTCCAAGGAGAGTTCCACCAAAATATCGTGTCACCACTATCAAAGTATTATGCAAATTCTCATTTAGCAATGTTTCCAAAATAGGTTTTCCCGCTGTGCCCTGTGGCTCGCCGTCATCACTAAATCTCTGAATTTCATTGTTACTTCCTATTACAAATGCAAAACAATTGTGCCTTGCATCCCAGTATTTCTTTTTTATCTTTTCAATATATTGTAATGCCTCTTCTTCTGTATCTATTGGCAAAACAGTGGCAATAAATCTGGACTTCTTCTCAACAATTTCGCCCTGACCGCCTTCTTTTATTATAAATTTTTCCAATTCTATCCCTTTCCTGTTTGTTGTGTAGAGAAGAAAAACAACAAAAGCACGCTTTCATTTTAATTGTCCCCCCTCCCAACCAAACGCGTTGTATATAGAATAACATAAGTATCATTTTTTTTGAAGATTCTGTGTCTTACATTTTCTGCGACATTTTTCCCCTTTATTAAATTACTGCATTTTGTTATAATCTAAAAGAATAGGAGGTTTGCCAATGAATTTTGAATATAAAGAAACAATAGACAAACAACGTGAACTTGTTTCATTACAAAAGAAGGTTGTTTCTAAGTCCTTGGTTTCTGCACTTAAAGTATTTCTTTACATTATGTGCCTTGCCATTGTTACCGGAGGTTTTTTCGGACTTGGTGTTATACATGGCATTATTAAAAGTGCTCCTTCCGTGGAAAATATTTCTATTGTTCCATCGTCATATTCAACAACAGTTTATGACACCAATAATAAGCAGATTGCTAAGCTTATCACTTCCGGCTCTAACCGTATTAAGGCTGATTTGAAAGATATTCCGGAACATTTAAGATGGGCTTTTATTGATACTGAGGATGCACGTTTTTATGAACATAACGGTATTGACATTCAGGGTATCGGTCGTGCTGCCTTTATAGCACTTACTACCCTTAATCCGTCAGAAGGTGCCAGTACCATTACACAGCAGGTTCTAAAGAACAACGTATTTACAAGCTGGACTGAAGAAGCTTCCCTTACTTCTTCTCTTAAAAGAAAGATTCAGGAACAGTACCTTGCCGTTCAGCTTGAAAAAGTTACCAAAAAGGACGTTATACTTGAAACATATCTTAACACTATTAACTTAGGTTCAAATGTTAGTAAGATTACAGTTTCTGAGGCAGGCGTTATTGCTGCCATAACTCAGAACCCGTCACTTTATAATCCTATTACTAATCCTGACGAAAATGCCAAACGTAGAAAAAAGATTCTCACTAATATGAAAGATGCAGGGCATATTACTCAAGAACAGTATGACGAAGCCATGAGTGATAATGTTTATGCCCGTATAAAAAAAGTCAACAACAAGCTTACAAAAAGCGATGATCGGGTATATTCTTATTTTGTCGATGAGGTTGTAAAGCAGGTTCTTTCAGACCTTCAGGAACAGAAAGGCTATACTTATACTCAGGCTTACAATGCCGTATACAGCGGTGGTTTAAAGATTTATACTACTCAGGATTCTGATATTCAAAAAATATGTGATAAGGAATTGTCTGACTCAGCCAACTATCCTTACGCTATTAAATACTCAATTAACTGGGCATGGTCAGTTCAAAATCCTGACGGTTCAGTTGACAATTACAGTGAAAAAGATATTTTGAATTATCATAGAAATTCTTTGAATGAATCAAGTTTTAAATTGATTTTTAGTTCTAAAGAAGAAGCAAAAGCTTGTGTTAAGGCATACAAAATGCACCTTATGAACAAGTATTACAAAAAAGGAATTGATAAGGATAAAGGCTACACCGAATACGAAAATCTTTATTACAATCCTCAGCCACAGGTTTCATTTACTGTAATGGACCAGTACACAGGCTATGTTAAAGCCGTTGTTGGTGGTCGTGGAAAGAAGAATGTTAGTCTTTCTCTTAACCGAGCTACAGACTCAACAAGACAGCCCGGTTCAACATTTAAAATTTTATCAGCTTACGCACCTGCCATTGATACTATGGGTTACACACTTACCACTACTATCGTGGACGAGCCTTTCAGTTATTCTAACGGAAGAGCTGTTAAGAACTGGTACAGTGGCTATCGTGGCAAAGTTACAGTAAGAAAGGCAATTGCTGATTCTATGAATATTTGTGCTGTAAAAACACTTACAGATATTACACCACAGCTTGGATATGATTATCTTTGCAATTTTGGTATTACTACTTTAGTTGATAACCGTGTTGAAAAAAATGGTTCTGTTTCATCTGACATTCAGCAGGCTTTGGCACTTGGTGGTATTACAGACGGTGTTACTAACTTAGAAATGACTGCTGCATATGCAACAATCGCAAATCAGGGAACTTATACAAGACCTGTTTTTTATTCACAGGTCATAGACAGCAATGGACGTGTCCTTCTTGATAACACTACTCCTACTACACATACTGTTTTGAAAGCTTCTACTGCAAGCCTTCTTACACAGGGTATGACAAGTGTTATTACAGAAGGAACAGGTAAAAGTGCAAAACTTGACGGCAAAATGCCCGTATCAGGTAAAACCGGTACAACATCAAGTGAATATGACCTTTGGTTCTGTGGATATACACCATATCTTACAGCATCAATTTGGACAGGTTATGATGAAAATGTATCTCTTAGCGGTGACCAGGCGTATCACGAAAGACTCTGGGCTAAGATAATGAATCAAATTGACTCAGTCAAGAAATACAAAGCTAAAAGTTTTAAAATGAGTAAAGATGTTAAGAAATATGATATCTGCTCTTCTTCAGGAAAAGTTGCAATTAAAGGAGTTTGTCCTACATCAAAATCAGAGTATTTTGCCAAGGGTACACAGCCTGCAAAATGTACTTATCATTCAGCTTTTTCAAAAAAGAGTTCAGGCTATTCAAACAGTTCAAGTTCATCCGGAAGTTCAAGTAGTTCCGAATCAAATGGCTCTGGCTCAAAATCCGGTAGTTCAAGCTCCGGCAATTCAAAGTCAGGTTCTAATAGTTCAAAATCAAGTTCAAGTAGAACCGATTCAGGAAGTTCTAGAACAAGCAAATCAAGTTCAGGATCATCAAGTTCTAAGGGCTCCGGTAAAACTGTAGGAAAATAGCTAAGCATTTATAGTTTGTTATTATAAGAACTTTATATATACAATTTAATATGTACGACTTTTTGAAAGCAGGATTCTCTGATGAGGGTTCTGCTTTTTTATTGCAATTCTTCGCCTTGCGCATTATCTTGTAGGGGGATTACATAGAATTTCTTGTTTTTTCTGATTTTATTGTAATCCTACTTTCTATCAACATTTGTTTAATCTAAAAAAATCCCCCGAAAAGAATATATTCACTAATATTCTCTCCGAAGGATTTATTTGTAATCTTATTCCTTAATTATGCATTCTTTAGGAAAGCTTTATAGCACTTATATGTTTCATAAATATCAGCCTTGCTTGTTACTTCCCAAGGTGCGTGCATATTTAATACTGCGACGCCACAATCAATTACTTCCATGCCATAAAGTGACATAATATAAGCGATTGTTCCGCCACCACCTGCGTCAACTTTTCCAAGCTCTGACATTTGAAAATGTACGTTATGATTATCCATTATATTTCTTAATACTGCAAGATATTCAGCATTAGCATCATTTGAACCTGACTTTCCTCTTGAACCTGTAAACTTGTTAAATACAACGCCTGAACCTAGGAATGATGAGCTATTATTTTTGAACACATCAGAATATAATGGATCAAAAGCTGCGTTAACATCTGATGATAACATTCTTGAATGCGCTAGACATCTCTTAAGTTTAAGTTCGTTGTAATCACCATTAAGATTTAACAATTCTGCTACTGTATTTTCAAAGAATTTTGACTGCATTCCTGTAGCACCTACACTACCAATTTCTTCTTTATCTACTAATAAACAACATGCTGTCTTGTCAATATTGTCCGTTTCAAGCATTGCCACTAACGAAGTATAAGCACATACCTTGTCATCCTGACCGTATGCCATAATCATACTTCTGTCAAATCCCATTTCTCTTGCTCTTCCTGCCGGAACCACTTCTAATTCTGCTGACATAAAATCTTCTTCTTCCATTTCATAGGTGTTTTTTAAAATACCTATAATTCCTTCTTTTACAGCATCTTTTTCTTTGTCTTCAAGTGGAATGCTTCCAACAAGAATATCAAGGTTTTCGCCTTCAATAACTTTAGCCGCATTCTTTTCCATCTGCTGTCCTGCAAGATGAATTAAAAGGTCGGTTACACAAAATACAGGGTCGGTATCTTTTTCACCAATGTTAACTTCAACCTTTGTTCCGTCTTTCTTAACTACAACGCCATGAATTGCAAGTGGAAGTGTAACCCACTGATACTTCTTAATTCCGCCATAGTAATGTGTATCAAGGTATGCCATATTGTTGCTTTCATATAGTGGATTCTGCTTAATGTCCATTCTAGGTGAATCAATATGTGCTCCCAAAATATTCATTCCCTGTTCCATTGGAATCTTTCCAATGTTAAAAAGTGCTACTGTCTTATTCATACAAACAGCATAAACTTTGTCCCCCTGTTTTAAAGGCTGGCCTTTTTCAATTACTTCTTCTAAAGACTTGTAACCTTTCTCCCTTGCCTGTCTTACAGTTTCCTTAACACATTCTCTTTCTGTTTTACAGTCTGACAGGAAATCAATATAGTTAGAATTTAATTCTTCCAACTCACTTATTTCTCTCTTGCCATAAGTATTCCATGCATTCTTTCTTTCCATGATAACTCATTCCCTTCTATATTTAATCTTGTACAAAATTAATTTCTGCTAAATTCTTCAAATTCAATGCCTTCATTTCTTTCCAAAAGAAGTTTAATTGACCACTGGTTTGTAAATAATACTAATGGATTGCCCTTCATATCCTTTACTCTCTTGGCATCGCTTGGACATTTAACATTATTTAAATCTATTGTTGTATCTTTTACCCATCTGATGTGTCCATAAGGCAATGGCTCCAATCTCACATCACAGCCATATTCGTTTTCCATTCTATACTTCAAAACGTCAAACTGAAGTGTACCTACAACACCTACAATAATTTCTGACATTTCAAGATTGTAATCCTGGAAAATCTGAATTGCACCTTCCTGGGCAATCTGTGTAACACCTTTCATAAACTGTTTACGTTTCATTGAATCAAGTGCCACAAGTCTGCAGAAATGTTCAGGTGCAAAAGTTGGGATTCCTTCATAAACAAATTTTTTGCCCGGTGTACAAATTGTATCACCTATTGAAAAAATACCCGGATCAAATACACCGATTACGTCTCCCGCATAAGCTTCATCAATTACCTTTCTGTCCTGAGCCATAATTTGCTGAGGTCTTGAAAGTTTCATTTTCTTACCACTTTGTACGTGATACACATCCTTAGATGCATCAAACTTTCCTGAACAAACTCTAAGGAAAGCAATTCTATCGTGATGTGCCTTGTTCATATTAGCCTGAATCTTAAATACAAATGCTGAGACAAAATTGTTTTTATGAAAATATGTTCCGGTAAGTTTGAAGC
>OGIE01004532.1_pt1 | contig 13027 bp, 11 predicted proteins | sample 1571581 | NCBI WGS metagenome assembly OGIE01 (sample SAMEA2582021, study PRJEB24529) | metagenome | biome: Human gut stool | place: China | collected 2011
TTATAAAATGTTTACGGACGGTTGGTATAAAACCGGTTTCGGCGGTACCCTCTATGCTTTGGGGAATACAAACCTAACCTGGGAAACGACGAATACCTGGGATGCCGGTGTTGAACTGAGTTTATGGAAACGCCTGCTTTATGTCAAAGCTTCCTATTATCAGAAAAAAACGGTGGATCTCGTCAATTCGGTGACGATTCCGAGTTCGACAGGTTTTATCACTTATATGGATAATATCGGAGAGGTGGAAAATAAAGGATATGAACTGGAATTCCGGAGCGAAGTAGTCCGTCGAAAAGATCTGTTTGTAGCTGTTTTCGCTAACCTGGCCCACAATGAAAATAGAATCCTGAAAATATCGGAGAGTCTGAAGGCTTACAATGACCGGGTAAAAGACCATTTTGCCAACAGTAACCGGTTCGACGGTTCGAATACCCAGCCGTTTACTCAATATGTCGAAGGAGGATCCCAGACGTCGATTTGGGGAGTTCCCTCACTTGGAATCGATCCTGCTACCGGAGAGGAGATTTTTATCCGCCCGGACGGAAGCATTACCAATACCTGGAATACGAACGATCAGGTGGTCTTGGGGGATACGGAACCCAAAATACAAGGTACTTTCGGGTTGAATGCCACTTATAAAAATCTGAGTTTGTATATGACTTTTATGTATGAAGCCGGCGGCCAGATATACAACAGCACTTTACGTGACAAAGTAGAAGATGTGAATGTATACACCTCTAATGTCGATAAACGGGTGTTCTCCGAACGTTGGCAAGAACCGGGGGATAAGGCTCGTTACCGTAAGCTGACCAGCGGAGTGGGCGGCAGTATTATGCGTACCCGTCCGACTTCCCGTTTTGTCGAGGATAACAATGTATTGACCCTGAACTCTATTTCTCTGGGATATGATTTCGACGCCGGGCAGAAGTGGATGAAGACGATCGGCTTGAGTATGCTGCGTTTTGAGATCGGTGCGAACGATGTTTGCCGTTGGTCGTCGGTGAAGGTGGAAAGAGGATTGAATTATCCTTATGCCCGGAGTTTTAATTTTTCGCTGAAAGCTGCTTTCTAATTTTTAAATTTTGAATTATGAAAATATATCATTGGATAATAGCCTGTTGTTTACTGTTGCCATTGGGAGGTTGCAGTAATTGGCTGGATGTGATTCCGGAGGATTCTGTGGATGAAAAAGATTTGTTTTCCACCGGAGAGGGATACCGGAATGCGTTGAACGGCGTATACCGCCAGATGTCTCAGACTTCGATGTACGGGCAGCAGATGAGCTGGGGATTTATTGATGTTTTGGGACAGTTGTACAATACTCAAAAATTGTCGAATTATTCGGCATATGGAATCGCGGGAAAGAATTATGCTTACCGTGATGAAACAGTGAAGTCGGTGATTCAGGTTATCTGGTCGAATACCTATAATTCGATTGCAAACTGTAACAATATTGTCGGGCGGATTACCGGGGAGGATCCCTCTAAATTCAGAGGAGGTGAGGCAGAACAGCATATGATCCAGGGGGAGGCGCTGGCTTTACGGGCTTTCCTGCATTTTGATTTACTGCGGCTTTGGGCTCCGGCACCGGTGACCAATCCTTCGGGAAATTACATGCCTTATTTCGAGAATTATCCTTCTACCTACGAACCGGATAAAAGTGTACAGGAGATTTTGTCGCTGGTCGAACGGGATTTGCTCCAGGCCAAAAACTTAGTAGCTCCGTTCGATACACTACCCGACAAATCGATGTTGGTGGCTGAAAAACGGATTAAGAATAACTGGGTGAGCAGTTCGGTAACCGATTTGTTTTTCCTTTACCGGGGATTCCGTATGAATTATTACGCTGTTATAGCCCAGCTGGCCAGGGTTTATAATTATATGGGCGAATATGAAAAAGCCGCTCATTGTGCACAAGAAGTACTGGATGCCTATGCAGAAGAATATGCTGCAGTTTGTTTCCAGTTGTCAAAGAAGGAGGAGGTACAGAACAATGATCGGAAACGGTATAAAGAAGTGATTTTTGCCCTGTCGAACGAATTGAACCTGGATAATTATGAGCCTTATTATACGACGAGTTCCGACCGACTTGTACTGGCCGGATATCCCGGTATTTTCGACGATGAGGCAGATGTGAGGAAAGAGTATTTGACAGAGACTTCGGGAGCCGACCGGATCTGTAATAAATATATTTTACCGACCAACAATACCTTGGAATATACGCAAACCGAGGATTTGATTCCGCTGATCCGGGTGAGCGAGATGTATTTTATTCAAGCCGAATATCTTTACCGGAAAGGAGAGACTCAGGCCGCTATCGAACAACTGGATCAGGTACGTGTTGCCCGGGATTGTACTAAAGGACGGCTGACGGTTTCCAGCCTCGACGATTTTAAAAAGATACTGATCGATGAGGCCCGGCGTGAATTTATGCAGGAAGGGCAGTTGTATTATTATTTTAAATTTTCAACGGTTTGATATAACCATTTGAGGAATAAGCTTTTAGCGAGCTATTTAAGAAGTTGTGGTAACGAGTTAGAAACCGTGCGATTTTCAGTGCTTTGCTATGTTTTTGCTGTCAAATAACTCCTGTGCAAAGGTACAATAAAAATGTTTTTATCAAACGTCCTAAAAAGTTTTTTAATGAACGAATATAGTTTGCCACTTTTTATGTACCTTTGTAATATGTTTCACTAAAAAGGTAATGGTATGGAAGTAAGATATTTACAATTGAAGCATGGTGATATAGATTATTATCTTTGTCGTATGTCATGCAGAAACTTAATAAATGTAAGTTACGTTGCTCAAAGAGGTGTTAGCGAAGAACAAGGTGCTGTTCAACGCATATTAAATAAGAGTCGTATCTCTAGCATTGCTAATTATTTGCTTAATGGAGGATATTTCCCTACTAATATCATATTGAATGTCATAGATGATTCTAAAGTCGAAATTGATACAACAACATCCACTTTGACTTTTTCTGATGAACCTCATATTGCACAGCTTCTCGATGGGCAACATCGTGTAGCAGGAATGCGTGAAGCTATAAAAATCAATCCATCCATTGGTGACATTGAATTCCCAGTATTATTAGCTGTTGGTCTTTCAACGTCTCAATGTGCAACAGTCTTTGTCAGTATAAATACTGAACAAAAAAATGTTCCCAAATCATTAATATATGATTTATACGGTTTGGTTGAAACTCCTAATAGAGACTATAGTTTAGATAGAGGACGAGATATTGCCGAGAGTCTAAACAAAATGGAAGAATCTCCTTATGCTGGCTATGTGAAATTTCCGGGGTCAGCTCGTTTTAAAGGGGGTATCCAATTGTCTAGTATGGTTAATTCTTTAAGAGCTCTAGTAAAGCCACAGGGGGAATTTGAGAAATATCAGATAACAACACTTGAAAGGCAGACTAAAATTTTGGTAAATTATTTTGCAGCGTTGCAATACTATTATGATAAAAAATGGTATGAATTAACAAATCCATTTCTTTATGGTTCTGGTTTTAGCGCAGCTATTGAAGTTCTAATAAATAAGATTTTGCCTTATTGCTATTCTAAACGTAGTTTTAGTATTGAAACATTTAAATCTGTGATTCATTTAACAAAAGAAAATTTGCCTTTACAATCTGATGTAAAAAGAACTAGTGGCGAGGCGGCTAAAGATATTTTATTTCAAAAACTATCAGATGCTGTAGATATTGAGCGAATAGATGAGCAGGAGATGGAGTTCTAATATAATATCAGAATTATGGCAAATCGACATTTTCTGAATAATTATTTGGATTCAAGGAATTACAACTTGATAAAACAAGGCGACCATCTTAAAGATATTCATGTCTCTGAGGCGCGTCAATATTTGAAAAAAGATCGAGATGCATTTATGCTAAATGGATTAATGACATTTGCAAGTGCTATAAATGCGATAAAAAAGAATAATTATTCATGGACGTTCATTCAGTGTTATTATACAATTTTTTATTTGGCAGAAACATTGCTTGCTATTAATGACCATAGTGTATACTATATAAATAAGAGTCCATTTAGTATTAAAATATCTGAAGGGGAATGTTTTAATAAAGAAAAAGGAAATTCCCATCAAGTTATCCTATCTATGTATAAAAGACAGTTTGACGGAGATAGCTTGTTGTGTGGAGAAATTGATGGCATCCATATTATTGATTGGTTTAACAATAAACGTGAAGAAATTAATTATCGGTTGACACCATTTTCAGACCCAAATCCTCCATATTCATTATATACATATAAAAATGATTTACGTGGTTGGTTGCAAACATATAAAGAAGATTATCTGTATTGTTTTAATTCTGCACATTCATATATTTCATTTCCTTTGAGCTTGATTAACAAGGTAATTTCTATTTATAAAGAACAAAATCAAACAAATTGTTTTCTAAATGATGTTACGATAGGACATATTTCTTCTAATTGTTCAGACGCAAGAGGAAGTTTTAATTTTTTCATTGAAGACTTAAGGGGAATTGCTCCACACTGAGAATTTTTATATTTATGTAAGAAAGGAATTTCATAGAAATGCATACAAAATAAGGGCGGCCCAGCAGAGTCGCCCTCTTGATTAAATTCCATATTCTTATCTGCTCGAATAGTGTGAACTATGAGAGCGATGAGAACTGTGTGAACTATGCGAGCTATGGCTGCTGTGAGAACTGTGGCTTGCGAGTAATTTAAACTCGGCAGAGGACTGTTCTAGCACCAATGTCTGCTCCTGCTGTTGCTCAATTTGAGTGTCGCTGTTAGTTACCTTAGCAACAATCTTTTCGCTAACAGAGGAACAATAGCTTGCACCTGCAAGAATTGCAGAGACCGCAAAGAACAAGAGTTTCTTCATTGATACCTCCTTTTTTAAATTCAACAATTAGTTACTTAACACGATATATCGGATGATATATGTTCTACTTTCTTGATATGTGAACTATGAGCCTGCCTATTGGATTCAAAGAATCCTGCACATTGCCCCTTTAACACACATCCGTCACATTCCTCTATGTATATGTCTTTCCAATCTGAAATAGACTGTTGTGCATAACAACGAATATCTTCGGGAAGTACACATAATTGTCCATTGTAGATATAAGGTTTCATTCCTCTATCCGCAAGTAATAGTACCGCTTCTCGTAACTCATTATTATAGTCATATGGGTCTATCCATAATTCTTCAAAGTTTTCTTTTGCCAATCCTGTTGTTTCCATTTGCATAAAAGCTACTTGCGCTACAAAAGGGAAATTATGGTAGATGAAATCTGCAAATTGAGGAAGCCGCTTATAAGTTTGCTTATGGACTACTATACGCAATCCAATGCGCTGACGGAATAATGCCAAATTATATAGTCCTTGAACAGTCTTATAAAATGTTTTTGCACCTACAATGCGATTATGTTCTTCGGCTATATCTGAGAATAACGGAATGTCTATTTGCAAATCTTGATGTCTACACTTGGCTAATTTCATTGCATATTCTTTATCCGCAAATTTTACTCCATTAGACAAAATGCTGATAGCTGTTTGAGGTAATTCCTTTTTGATATGGTTTATCAATGTAAAAAGATTATCCCCAATAAGAGTTGGCTCTCCTCCTGTTATACCAATCTCTTGTGTGTGTTTGTCAAATAGAGATATGAGTTGTAAGTTAAAAGGAGTTTTATCTTTCTCCTGTAAAATAGGAGGTTGTGGGCACATAATACAGCGATGGTTACAGCGTTCTGTCGCCATCAGAGCATTATGGTTGGAGTTTATCTCATACACAAAAATGATTTCTCCCTTTTTGTTGATAACAACCACATCCCCATCGTTAAAACTTTCAACACTATTAACAACGCAATAAGGCTTGTCTTTGGTTGAAAATGTTGTTTTCTCCGTGATTGTAGCCAAATATCCAAAAGATGGCTTGTTGCTATCTTTACAAACCAGTATATCATTGGAACGACCAAACAAATTTCTTTTACCAAAGGTTATGCGTCCAACTATGTCATCTTCAATATTGAATGAAGTACCTTGAATCTGTTTCATAATACAATCAATTTAACCAAGACCAAAAAATTCTATTTATTTCAGGGTCATGCTTTTGCAATAACTCAAATAAGTAGTGTATAATGGCTTTTGTTTTCTTACACATTTCATTTGTGGGTCTAAAACCTATCATATCGCCTTGTTCTGACATATTACGAACAGGGTCAGCTCCGCAATAGGGTTGAAAAACACATTCTGCACAGACAGGCAAACATTCATTACAAGCAGAGGCAATGATATGGTGTAGTAATTCTCCATTAAACATTTCCTGATAAGTGTTTTCATTTACATTACCCAATCTGAAATAGTAATTCTTGAAGCGAGCCATCATACGTGCTTCGTCAGAAACATATACATTACCGTCATAATCATATATTGCTCCTGCAATACCCACTCCTGCCGGAGATTGCAAATCAACAAAGCCTGTAGCAAATGGGGTTAGCATTCTTTTTAGCAACAATGCAGCAAAGCCTTCCACAAAGAAAGTTCCTTGTTTATTCAGTTCAATGATGTAATCCAGTCCTTCTTTGTAATTTGCAATAAACTCTTCCACAGGATAGGCTATCTTATCCTTATATTGCTTAGCGAACCCATAAGGGTTTAGAGAACGTAGGAATATATTATTGAATCCCAATCTTATGTATTCATCTATAATCTCTTTAAAGCGTCCTAAACTATATTTGGAAGTAGTCATCAATGCAGAAACGCATTCATTATCTCCCCATATATTCCTTATCATGGCAAGATTTTTCTCAAAAATGGCATGGTGGTCTAAATCCTTGTTTTGCAAAGGACGATTCATGTCATGCAAATCTTTAGGTCCATCAAGAGAAGTGGAAATCATACATTTATGTTTCTTTAGGTACTTCACCATATCTTCATTGAGTAGTGTTAAGTTAGTACAGATAACAAAATCCAATTCTCTTTTCTTGAACAAGTTTTGCCATTCAGCTTCTTCAATGATATACTTTACCATATCGAAGTCTGTTGATGGGTCTCCGCCTTGGAACTCTATTTTGATACAAGGCGATGGAGATTGAAATATGGTTTTCACTACATTCTTTGCTGTCTCTTTAGTCATATCGGAAGAATGGTCATCCATATTCTTACGGGCAACCTGACAATAAATACAGCTTGAATTACAACGTAGCGTTGGCACAATCATGTGTAACGAAGTAAAATCACGCAAGATGCTTTTCTTCGTTCTAAATTTTGTACCAAGCATTTGTACCACATCTTCAACCTTGTCAGTTGTTGCTATTTGTTTGGAAGCAAGGTCATAGAACAAATCACTATGTTCGTCCAACTTGCCATTAACAAAGGCATGAAAATCGTCATTTGACAAAAAGATGTATTCTCCAACTTCATTTGTCAGAAGATACTGATTATCATTGAATCGTTCAAAGCGGAATGGAAATAATTGATAAGCCATAATTCGTCATTTTGTTACAGGTTTGAACGCTTCTTGAACTATCATATCACGAATATGCCCAAACTGCGCATTTGTATTATAGCGAATCTGTTGGTCTATCAATTCATTGCAAAATTGCTTAGGAACATCTTCTGTAACTTTGCTATTATTCTTTGATTCAAAGCATACATTTACCAACACTTGATTACAAGAATCTGTTTGTTGGTGGATATAAAACAGGTGGGAAAATTTATAGATAGCTGCTGTTATGACTTCTTTGGCATACAGGCTCGTATCTACTGAAACTTGGAACTTATCTGTTGCAAGTTCTACAATAGGAAATTTAATCTCTGCCATAATCGTACATATGTCTTTGGCAGCCCCTCAAAGACCTTTATTGATGCACGAAGCGTGAACTGCAATGCAACCATGTCTAAGTTGGAGGTCGTAGGAAACCTTTAGTACTGATATGGTAATAGCAGCCCACGCTATAGCGTGAGAACCACTATGCCTTCTCTCGTACTAAGTCCGAAATTTCCTACGTTTCCAACTTACAAGATGAGCATAACGCTTCTTATTTTTCTAATATGTTTTGGATGGAGTTTCCTCAATCCGACTACAAAAGTACAAAAAATCCGTGATACAACATTTCATTATCACGGACTTTATTTTGATTTACAACCGTATACCTTTATCTTGTTTTCTTGTAGGTACTCCCAATGCTTGCATAAACTCGTCTTTCTTGCGTCTGAACCAACTGACGTGTGAAACACCGTCTATGTTGAGGTTGAAATTGCCATCCTTGTCCTCTTTGAGTGAACATATCGTTTTGTCTGCCCTGAAATGTTGGTTAAACTCACGAGAATACAGTTCGCCCTTAATGGAGACATCCTTGAATGTGCATAGTTTCCTAATAACGGCATCGCCAAAGTTCAGCGTATCACGCAAGAATTTAATGGTCGGCATCAGCTTTTCCACATAAGGGAAGTAACGTTTGACAAAATCTACGAATTCGGACAGCTTGCTGTTCTGCCGCTCATAAGCGGTTTTTATCTCCTGTATCTGCTTGGCTTGTTGTTGCTTCCTTTGTCGGGCTTCTTCTTCAAGTTCAAGGATGCGGTCTTGCAAATCCTCGTTCCTGCGCTCCAATGCTTTCATCTTCCCACCCCCGAAAATAGAACCCACACTTTCGGCTATGTTGGTCGCTGCGGTCGTGGCTGCGCCTTTCAGCTTCTCGGTCTGTACCTCTTTCTTGGCTCGTTTGAGTTCCTGCTCGGCTTCGGCTTTCTGTTCCTGCAACCGTTTGTTTTCCATATCAAGGGCATCGTTCTTTTTCTTCATGTCCCGATAGTATTGCGTGGTGCTTGTGTGCCGTGCTTCAGATCCACGCACACCACGCTGCAATCCGTACTGTGCCATAACCCTTGCGTAATTGTCGTGGTACACAATCAATGTCTGACGGTTGAACAAGTCATCGGCACACAGACGGACAGTATCCGATTTCTTGCGGTACTTGCGTTTGCCGTTCTCCTGCTCTTTCTTGGCTTTCCGCCTTTCGCTTGTCACGATGGGGACAACTGCCGCATGGATATGCGGTGTCTTCTCGTCCATGTGCAGGTGGGCTGCAACCACATTGTCCTTTCCGTATGTGGCTTGAAGCCATTGTATGCTGTCTCTGCACCAATCGTCAAGTCTGCCCTCGTCCCGTATAGCCATCATGTCCTCGTGCGTTCCCGACAAAACAACCCGAACAACCCGAACTTGGTCGTGGGTAATTTTGCGTTTGATGCCTGCCGTGTTCAGCCTGTGCGCAATCGCTTCGTCCCTGCCATGAACCCCATCGGGGTATTCGATTAGTACCTTGTTGAGATGTGTTCTTGTCGGGTCGGCATTCTTAGGTATTATTCTTCTCTCTATATGGTCGGACTGTACGGTGTCCGATGAACCTTTTGCTTTCTTTATGTCCAATGAAAAATATCCCATATTGTTTTGATTTTAATGGTTATTGTTATGATTGTCTTCTCTGCCTGTGGCATCGGCTCGCAGGGTTTATTATGTAAATGAACCTTTGCTGCTCTCGTTTGCACAGGGTTTCCAAAGGGTTTTCCCTTTGGCTCGATAGGGAGTTTTTAGCGTTACAGTGTAATGCGTTAAGAAAACGCCCTATTGAGCTATGGTATTTCTGTCTAAATACCCTTGGGAAAGCGAGCCTGTTTCCATCTACATTTTCAGCCCTCGCTTTTTCGGTGGCTGTATCATCCGTCTTGCGGATTGAACTTGCTTTGTCGGCTCTGTCTGCTTGGCGGATTGTCTGTTGCACAGATACTCGTTCAAGTCGTTGTACCCTGTATAGTGGATTGACATATCCTGCAAGCGGTCGCCAAGTATTCGTTTCAGATTGTCGTATGCGTTCCGCCCTGCGTGGTCGTTGTCAAGAAAGCTGCCTATACGGGAGTATTGTCTTAACAGTTGTTCTGCCTTGCCGATGTTGGAAACGGAGTTAAGCACCATGTAATCCTGTTCGGTCAGTCGTGGATGGTCGGGGTGGTCGTTTGTGCGGATGGTAAGGAACGAGAGGTAATCCATAAATCCCTCGAAGAGATAGCACACGCTTCGTGACTCTCCCTGCTGTCGGATATGGGTAATGTCTTTCGGGGCGACACAACCCTTGTAATAGCAGTTACGAACCTCAAACCCTCCTGCCATGTTCGGGAAACCGATGGCGAAATAGGGCTTGTAGTTATGGATGAAGTGTAGCTCCTTGCACTCCCTTTTGGCAAGTCCGATGTTTATTCCCCTCTCTTGCAGATAGGCAATAAGCGCAGGGGATGACAACTCGCCAACCTGCAAGCTGCTATAAGCCCTGTTGTTCGATTGGCACTCTCCAAAAGAGAATGATACAGGGCGGATATGCGGTGTCTGCCGTTCTATCTGCCTTAACAGATACGGCACATCTTCGGAATGGTAGAGTTCCGCTGCCAATGCGATGATATTGCCGCCCTTGCCAAGTCCGAAGTCATACCACCTGTTGATTTCGGTGTTTACCTTGAACGATGCATCGGTTTCCTCCCTGAGCGGTGAATTGTACCAAAGGCTGTTGCCTTGTTGTTTTATGGGCGTATAGCCCAAACTTTGCAGATAGTCTGCAATTCTGATTTGTTTTGCTTCCTGTGTGGTCATATTACATACGGTTTTAATGTTAATGAAAAATACGTTGATTTGATGAATGGATAGCTTAATGCTTTTATATACAGACTTGTATCTGTTCAACATCTTCTCAACAAAGCACTCACCAAAAGAAAAAACAACAATCGGTCGGTGCTGTCCTCTCAACTTCTCTTTTGGATTGTTGAGATTTTGTTGAGAGTGTATAATGCTAATTATCAATATAGTTATATACCTATTCATCATTTCAACAAAAAGAGAATGATGTTATAGGGATTCAAGCTGTCCCCTTGTGATGGTAAAGAAACGACCGACCCTTTTTATCGGTTCATACCTGCACTCCCGATTGTAGTTGAATTGGCAGGTGGTATAGGTCAGTCCGTTGTTTGCAGGTGTAAGTTTCCAGCACTCCTGCAAAACCTTTCTTACTTGGTGTCTCTCTGCTTTTATCTGCGATTGAGCCAGCAAAAGAAGAATGTCGTTATAGCAGAATGAGAAAGTATCCGTGCCTGTACTCTCCATGATGTCAAGTATAAGCTCGTGCATCTCTATCTCTAATCGGTTGCGGTTGCTGCGGATTATCTTCTGCAAGGCTTCGGTATGCAGCAACGAGGGAGCAAACCACATACGGCTTTCTTTTTCGGTGGATAGCTGTCTGTTTTGCAGGAAATGGAGAAAGGCGGGAATCTCCGCTTTCAGCTTTTGCAGGAAGTCGGTATCATCGGACTGCAAGTGGTCTATCTTGCGTACCCAATAACGTGTTTCCCCTGCGTCTATGATTACGGGCAGATACTCGTTGTTGGAACATAGCACGAATTTGGCGAAGAACGCTATCTCATCTCGGTCTTTTCCTTTGGCTTCCACCTTGTAGGATAAAGTGGTACTGAGGTTCTTCAACCGCTCGCTGTCCTCCCTGCGGTTAAGCAACACTTCATCTACCACGATAAGCAGCTTGCCTGCCCAATCGGAATTGAATTGGCTTCGGAAGTCCTCGTTGGTGTTAAAGGTTACATTGTTCTGAAAGAGCAGTTTCAGAAAGTTAAGGAACGTGCTTTTGCCTGTATTGCGTTGCTCCGATACCAACAGCAGGATAGGCAACTTTTGGACGGGTTGCAGGTAAAGCAGTTGCAGATAGTCCATCCCCAACTCGTACTGTTCCCCGAAGATGTGTCGTACCAATGATTGGATATGCGAGAAATCTCCCTCCTTTGGCACATGGTCTATCGGCTCATAGAGGTTAAGGAACTTGCCTACTATGGGGCGGTAGTTCAGATGTTCGGGTACGGTACAGAAGCCGTCATACTTGGGAACGCTGCCGATGTAGTCCTTGCCATAGTCTTGGCGCAGGGTCTCGTTGTTCCACGCTATGCGTTTCCTTACATACCCTCCGTTCAGTTTGGGCTGCTCCACAATCTTGTAGAGCGTTGTCCCCACTCGGATGAATTCTTCCTTTGCCATGCCACCATCCGATGGCGGTCTGTGGCTGTCTTGTTGTTTGTTAGCTGACATAATCAAATGGTTTTAAGTTTGAAAAATACCAGCTACAAAAGTATAAGCATTTATTGGATAAGTTGTTAGGCAAAACGCAGCAGAATGGTGACAAATAGCCCCCGAAACAAAAACTTTCAATGGATTGGGGCGGAAGTCGAGCAGGAGAAATGAAAAAACTCCCGAAAAACGAATTGTTGGATTACGCTTTTCGGGAGAAAAAATCAGAGCGTCTGTCGTTCTGTCGTACTGACTTATTGAATTACTGACTTAACGGGTGAATTGCATCAGTCATTCAACTACGAGAAGTATTCGGCTTTAGCTATACTATTGGTGTTCAGCGAAAAGAAGATGCTTGTTTTCTCTTTTCGCAAGTACAACCTTTCAAGAATGGCATTGCGCACCTGCTTCGCCCCGTATGTACTGATACGGAACGCAAGGGCGATTATCGTTTCAAGGTTGTAAACCTCTATGCTGCACCTGTCGGACAGGCGGATGGTGTGCCTTATCTCGTATTCGTTCAAAACTCCGCACTTGCAGAGTGCCTTTATCCCTGCCTTGATGGTCGTGGCGGTTACTCCGAACAGGTCGCAGAGTTCCCATTCGCTCATGGCGGTTGCCTGTATATCGGTAGGCAGGATTACTTTGCCGTACTCGTCTATGCTGATGATGTTCCTTTCTTTTTTCATTACCGTTTTGATTTAGTGTTATTATATGGCACTGCAAATGCTTTTCTCCATATCTCCCAATTTGTCAGAGAGTTGTTCCAAATCCTGACTTATCTTTTGGGCGGTTATCTGTAGGCTCGGTAAACAACGCCTTTCCGCTTTACAGCGGTAGGTTTTCGTTTATCTGCCCCCGAACCGTACTTACACGTCTCCATGTATACGGCTCTCCATCTGTAACA
>OGIE01004533.1_pt1 | contig 13025 bp, 10 predicted proteins | sample 1571581 | NCBI WGS metagenome assembly OGIE01 (sample SAMEA2582021, study PRJEB24529) | metagenome | biome: Human gut stool | place: China | collected 2011
GCAGAAGAAAAAAAGTTTGCGTATTCTGTGGTAAAGAGAATAACGAGATCGATTACAAAGATGTAGCAAAGTTAAGAAAGTATGTTTCTGAGAGAGGAAAAATCCTTCCAAGAAGAATTACAGGAAACTGTGCAAAACATCAGAGAGCTCTTACAGTAGCAATCAAGAGAGCTCGTCACGTTGCATTAATGCCATACGTGCAGGATTAATCAGTAGTTAATATTTGCCGTCACATCCATAAGGATGTGGCGGTTTTTGCATAGTAGAGAATTTTTACTATGCAAAAAGTATTATACAAAAAGCTTCTGACAGAAATATATACAAATAGACGTGACTTCAAAAGTATGGTATGATTTCTGTAAGTGGGTATTGTTATGTCAAAAAGAATATCGTAATTACGAAAGTTCAAACAGGAGGTATGTAATAAATTATGAAGAAACCAGTATTAGTAATTATGGCGGCAGGAATGGGAAGCCGTTACGGTGGACTGAAACAGATCGATCCGATCGATAAAGAAGGTCATATTATTATGGATTTTTCTATTTATGATGCAAAGCGCGCCGGATTCGAGAAAGTCGTTTTTATTATTAAAAAGGAAATAGAGGTTCGAAATTCAGTACTTTTAGCTAGTTCATTTTATTCAAGGTGGATAAAATGAAATTCCTGTACCGTGTGGCCAGGTGCATTTAGTGTTTCGTTTTGTTCCATAAGTGTACTACTTATAAAGAATTATTTGTTGTTCTTTAGAACAATATAACACATTTAATAAAACAGGGAAATCTTTTTCGATTGACACAATTCGACAAAATCCGCGTAAGATGCGGCAGAAAAACAGAACCTTTCGGCACGAGAGGAGATTTCTTCCTATGATAAATCTCATACATATAATTTGTGGTTATCACTAATTAAGTATGTGGCTGTTGTGGCTATAGCTGTCGGAGTAGGTTGGGGAATTAAAAAAATTCAGGGAAATACCTATTTATCCAATAGTAAAGAAAAGGAAGTTGTGTATAATGAAATACATGTTCAAAAAGGAGGACGTGCTAATACGTTAGTTCTTTCCGATGGAACTAAAGTTATATTAAATGCAGCAACAACTTTTAGATATCCAACCAGTTTTGGTGAAAAGAACAGGATGGTTTATTTAGAAGGAGAGGCTTATTTCGAAGTGGCTAAGGATGAAGAAAAACCTTTTGTTGTTAAATTGAATAAACAGGATATAACAGTATTGGGTACGACTTTTAATGTACAAGCATATAAAGACGAATCTTATAGTATCGTTACTCTTTTAAGTGGGAGGGTTATGTTGAACGCATTCAATGAGTTAGGAGAATCTACCAGTCGTATGTTTCTGAAGTCTAATCAGTGTGCCCTATCTGATAATAAGAGTGGATCTGTTTCATTATGTGATGTGAATGCATCATTTGCAAATGCATGGGTAAATGGAGAGTATAAATTTAAAGATGAGCCATTGTTATTTATTTGTAAGCGTTTGGAAAATTATTATAATGTGCAAATACATTTGAATGATCCACGTCTGGAACAAATCCGATATACCGGAACATTTTCTTTGGAACAAGATATTATGGATGTATTTCGTATCATTGATTATGAGAAACAGTTTGCTTTTAAACGGGTGAAAAGAGATATTTTTATAACACATAAATGAATTGTTGGACCTTTAAAACAGAATTGCCTATGTACAAAGTTCTAGTCTTTTAAAAGTGAATCGGAAAATGGTAGTGACATTCCCCGATTCAGAAATTATTTTTATTAGTTAACCGTTCTCATCCGTCTTATCTGGAAAACTTTGCGAATGAGACAATTTAATAACAAAAATATCCAAATGTATGAAAAAAAAACGAGATGACAGTGCTTTTCTGTCACTAAAAACAACACGTATTATGAAAATCACGGCAATATTTATTTTGGCGGGTATTCTTCAAGTGTCTGCAGTAACTTATGCCCAGGAACATCGCATTTCTGTTGAAGTGAAAAATGGAACTTTTTATGAAGTGGTCTCTCAGATAGAAAAACAATCGAAATTTATGTTTTTCTATAAAAGTGAAGAGATTGATAATAATCAACGAATCAATTTAAATGTAAAGAATAAGTTGGTTTCGGAAATCTTGAATGAGATTACAAAAAATAATAACTTAACTTATAAGATTACAGGTAAGCATATTATCATAACAAAGTTGTCCTCTGAAAATCAAGATTTAAAAAAAATTACAGGTCGTATCAAAGATAACAGTGGGGAACCGATTGTAGGAGTAAATGTTGTGGAAAAGGGCACAACAAATGGAGCTATTACAGATATCAATGGGAATTTCTCTATAGAGGTTGTAACTGGGGCTGTTTTACAGATTTCTTATATAGGATATAACACGCAGGATATTAAAATCACTGATAAAACTTCGTATAATATTGTATTAAAAGAAGATGTAGAAGCATTAGATGAGATAGTTGTTGTCGGATATGGAACGATGCGAAAAAGAGATTTAACTGGGGCTGTATCACAATTGAAAGGAGATGAGATAGCAGACTTACCGTTGAGAAGTGCATCTGATGCTTTACAGGGAAAGGCTGCAGGTGTTACGATTACATCTACATCAGGTACTCCAGGTGCTATGGGGACTGTTCGTATTCGTGGGGTTGGTACTATTAATGATAATGATCCTCTTTATGTTGTTGATGGGTTACCTCAAACTGATATTGGCTGGCTAAATCCAAAGGATATAGAAAGTATGGAGGTCTTAAAAGATGCTTCTGCACAGGCTATTTATGGGGCTCGGGCTGCAAATGGAGTCATATTGATTACTACAAAAAAAGGAACAACAGGTACTTCCTATAAATCGACAATTGATTTTGATATGATGGTTGGTGTCCAGAATGCTGCTAAAACATATGATATGCTTGATGCAGAAGGCTTCATTAAGTATAAAAATATGGCTTATGAAGCATCCAGTAAGCCTTTATTGGATGATTTTGCGACTCCTAAAAAAATAGAAACTATACTCTCTTTTTTGGATAAGAATGGAGGTCGGGCTGGTACAAACTGGTGGAATGAAATAAAGAATTCTAATGCAATTTCTCAAAATTATAATTTGTCTTTATCCGGTGGACTTGATAAACTACGTTATCGTTCAAGTTTTAGTTATATGAAGCAGGATGGTATTATAAAATCTACAGACTATGAAAGGCTATCCGGAAGATTGAATTTGGATTCGGAAGTATATAAATGGTTAAGTGTTTCTTTAAATACGAATGTAATATACGAGACTCGACGTACAACAGATGAGAATAACGCTTATACTAGTACTGTTTTTTCTGCGTTAACGTCTGACCCTATTACTCCTGCATTTAGAAATAATTTGATAGATATTCCGGATTTTCTTTACAATAGAATTATGGATGGGTATGAACCGACTAATCCTTTTTCTCAATATACCGGTATTTTGTATTCTAATAAACCTAATCCATTGGCCCAAACAGATAGGAAAGGCCAAAACCGATGGAAGGGATTACAGTTGAAAAATAATCTGAGCGCAGATATAAAATTGTTTCCATTTTTGTCGTTTAAGTCCAGTTTAGGTTTGGATATTTCCCGTACATCGGATGAAAGTTTCTTACCGAAATATTATTTAAATGGAACGGATCAGGTTACAAATGCGAAGGTAGGACGTGGTGTAGGGCAAAGGGATTATTGGGTTTTTGAAAATTATCTTTCGTATAATGATAAGTTTGGAGATCATACAGTGTCTACGATGGTAGGAACTTCTGCCGAAAAAGAACGTTATGAAACGGTAAATGCATCGAAGGAAGGACTCGTAAATAATGATGCTAATCAGCAAATAATAAATGCTGCAACTAAAAATCCCGCAGCATCGGGCTCGGTCTCTTATCATACGATGAATTCTTATTTTGGACGTGTTTTTTATTCTTATGCTGATAAATATATGATTACAGCTAATATACGCTGGGATGGATCTTCTAATTTTGCTGATAAGCATCGATGGGGAGTTTTTCCTTCTGTTTCTGGAGGTTGGAATTTCCGGGAGGAATCTTTTATAAAAGATGTTGTAGGTGACTGGTTCTCTCAAGGTAAATTTAGAGCAGCCTGGGGAGAAATTGGAAATCAAAATATAAGTTCAGGTGCTTATTTAACAAGATATGGGAATAGTACATATTATTTGTTAGGGAATTCTATGACTCCGTGGTTGAGTGGTGGACGTACGAATGTAGGAAATCCTGATTTAAGATGGGAAACAACACGACAATTGGATTTTGGCTTAGATTTAGCTTTCTTTAATAGTGCATTGAAGTTTAACATTGATTATTTTGATAGAAAGACTTCTGATATGCTTGTCCAAGTACCTATGCCTGCTGCGATTGGATTACCTAATACACCGTGGAGTAATGCGGGTAGTGTAAAAAATAGAGGTTTTGAATTTGTTCTTGATTATCATGGGAAAATTGGAAATGATTTTTCTTATAATATTGCTGGTAATATATCTACTTATAAAAATAAGGTTCTTAGTTTAGGAGGTGGAACAAATATACCAGGAAAGACACATTTGGGAAATCAAGTAAATACGATGATTGAACCAGGAAAGCCTATAGGTTATTTTTATGGATATAAGATGGATGGAGTATTTCAAACACAAGAGGAAATAAATAATTATAGAGGTGGACCAGATAATACTATAATCATGCCGACTGCAGAACCTGGAGATTTGAAGTTTGTTGATTTGAATGGAGATGGAAAACTTGGAGAAGAGGACCGTACAATGATCGGTAATCCTCATCCTGATTTTACATTTGGTTTGACATTAAGTGGAGAATACAAAGGGTTTGACTTGTCAATGTTTTTCCAGGGGTCGGTAGGTAATGACATTTTGAATATATTGAAGTATGATATATATTCCGGGACAGGTTGGTATAATGCACCAAAAGACATTTTTGATAAATTCTGGACTGGTCCGGGCAGTACGAATGAGAATTTTGCAATTAGTGCTAATAGTCGTGATAATTTGACGATGTCTGAATGGTATATCGAAAATGGGTCATATGTCCGTTTGAAGAATGTAACTTTAGGTTATACATTCCCGAAACAGTGGGTTCAGAAATTAACAGTTCAAAATTTGAGACTATTTGTCGCTGCTCAAAATTTGTTTACGATTACAAGTTATTCAGGGTTGGATCCGGAATTGGGTAATTCAAATCCTGCTTTTATGGGTATTGATATGGGGTGGTATCCTCAAGCAAGATCTTTTATGGTTGGACTAAGTTTAAAATTATAAAATGAATGTCATATGAAAGTCTTAAGATATTTTTCAGGTATAAGTTTAGTTATTTGTAGTCTTTTATTGGTGACCGGATGTTCTGACGATTTTTTAGATAGGCCTCCTCTTGGTTCTCTGGATAATACGACTTGGATTAATACAGAGGATGCTGGCTCCAAAATGTTGTCAATGTGTTATACTCCGATGTTATCTAATGCAGAATATCAGATGTTTAAATTTGAATTTTTTGATTGTATTACAGATGACATGCATAAGGGAGGCTCGGATGCGGCAGATAAAATAAGAATTACCGAAATTGCTAGGGGTAATCCTTTACCTTCAACACTATTGTTAGAGAGGGTTTGGAATCATAGACTTCAAATAGCAATATCAAGATGTAACGTTTTACTGCAAAATGTTACATTGGAAACTCCTTTAATTCAAGCTGGTGGAGCCTATGTCTCAACAGAGGAAAAGGCTCGTTGGATTGCAGAAGCTCATTTTTTGAGAGCCTTTTATTATTTTGATTTAATGATGATTTTTGCGAATGTACCTATAATAGAAGAATCTTTAAACGTAATTGATAAAACAACTATTACAAAGGCCCCTATGGAAGAGGTTTATGATTTTATCATGAAAGATTTAGAGGTTGCTTTGGCAGAAGAAAATCTACCAAGTGCTAAAGAGTTATCTGCAGATGAATTTGGTAGAGTAACTCGTGAGGCTGTGTATTCATTTAGAGCAAGAGTCGCATTATTTAATAAGGATTATGCGTTAGCAAAGTCTGATTGTAAGAAAGTTATAGATTCCGGTGCATATGAATTAATTCCAAATTACGAAGATTTGTTTAATAGCGTGGAAAGGGGGTATATGTCTAAAGAGTGTATTTTTATGACTTATAATAGTTATAATCCTCCCTATTGTAATGGAAATCCTGCTTTGATTTATTTTGTTGGGCGTGGTGTTACTGGCGGATGGGGAGGTGAGGTCCCTACCTATGATTTGGTGAATGAATATGAGGTAAAAGATCCACGTAAAGTCCATACGATTTTGTCACATGGAGACATTTTTCCAAAAAAAGATGGAAATGAGGAAGTTCATGATTATACAGGCTATGATAATTTCACAAAATTACAAAGCCGTAAGCATTATGTAGATCATTTTAGAAGACCTGATGCAGGACTGAAACAAACAGATTGGTCATATTATCATATAAGATATGCAGATGTATTATTGATGTATGCAGAGTCACTGATTGAATTAGGTGAAAATTTACAAGAAGCAGTTGATGTAATTAATAAAGTTAGAGAAAGAGCTTTTTTGACAACATCTCCTACGGATAGTTATGCTACTTATAGAGCTTTTAATATAATAGATCCTATCACAAAAGAAGAATTTGAGAAAAATTATAAAGTGAAAATTGATGACGATTTGAGGAAAGCTGTACGGCATGAACGTAGAGTAGAGCTTGCTGCAGAAGGGTTACGGTATTATGATCTTATGCGTTGGGGGATTTTTGTTGAAAAGATTAGGGCGTTTTACAAAACTCCTGAGGGAATTGCAACGGAAAAAGGTTCGAATATTTCAGAAAATACATGGCCGTATCCAATACCTCAAGCTGAAATAGATAAGGTTGGAGGGGCACTTGTTCAAAATGATAATTATAAATAATAGAATATTATGGTAACACGGCGTAATTTTATAAAAAGAGCTATAGTTGGATCTGCTGCATTATCCTTTGGTGGTGTTTTAGAAGGTTTTAGTGCAAAAAGCTATAATAATATTGTTGGAGCGAATGAACGTATTAAAGTTGGGGCGATAGGAGTTAACTCAAGAGGTCGGGCTTTAGCTTGTAATTTTGCTAAACAAAAAAATTGTGAGATAGTAGGTGTATGTGATGTTGATTCTCGTGCTTTACAAAAATGTAAGGAGGCTGTTCTTAAGATAAAAGAAAACTCAATCGGGGAGTATAAAGACTTGCGCATGATGTTGGAGAATAAGAATATTGATGCAGTCCTTATAGCGACACCGGATCATTGGCATGCTCCTGCAGCATTGTTGGCTGTTAAGGCTGGAAAGCATGTATATTTGGAAAAACCCTGTAGCCATTCTCCTGAAGAAGGAGAAATACTGATTAAGGGAGCCCAAAAGTATAATCGTATAATGCAAATGGGAAACCAACGTCGTTCTTGGCCGAATGTGGTAGAAGCTATAGAAGAATTAAAGAATGGTATTATTGGTAATGTTTATTTTGGTAAAAGTTGGTATACGAACAATAGACCTTCAATTGGTATAGGGAAAGAAGTCCCTGTACCAGAATGGTTGGACTGGGATCTATGGCAAGGACCAGCACCACGTGTTACTTATAAGGATAATATCCATCCTTATAATTGGCATTGGTTCTGGAGATGGGGAACAGGGGAAGCTTTGAATAATGGAACCCATATGGTTGACATACTTCGGTGGGGCATGGAAGTGGAATACCCTACGATGGTAACTTCTGTCGGTGGAAGGTATAGATACAAAGACGATTGGGAAACTCCCGATACTCAGGTTATAAGTTATGAATTTGGTAATGGAAAGATGATGACTTGGGAAGGAAGAAGCTGCAATAGCCAAAATATTGAAGGAAGTTCTGTCGGTGCCATGTTTTATGGAGATAATGGAAGTTTACTAATAACGGGTTCTAATGCGTATACGGTTTATGATTTAAAAAATAAAATAGTAAAGGACGTTCAAAGTAATATTGCGATTGATCCCCGTAATTTAATGAATCCAGCCGAGCAGTTGGATGCATTACATATCCAGAACTTCTTTAATGCAATTAGAAAATCAGAACCGTTACATTCTGACATCACTTCTGGACATAAAAGCACATTATTGGTTCAGTTGGGTAATATAGCTCAGCGTGTTGGACATTCTTTAAACATAGATAATCAGAATGGGCGTATTATGTATGATAGCGAGGCCATGAAATATTGGTCTAGATCATATGAACCTGGATGGGAAATGAAACTTTAATGATAATGTAAATAGAAGAGAATAAATATGTCTTTAAAAAATGCAACAGAACTTCATTCTAAGCGAACTATGTATATGGCAATAGCGATTGTCGGAATGATGTTTTTTATTTTTGGTTTCGTTTCATGGGTTAATGCCATTCTAATTCCTTATTTTCGAATAGCTTGCGAGTTGACCAATTTTCAATCTTATTTGGTTACGTTTGCATTTTATATCGCATATCTTGTAATGTCGATACCCGCTTCATTTGTTTTGAAGCGGGCCGGCTTCAAGAGGGGTATTATGTATGGTTTTTTTTGTATGGCGATAGGTGCGTTATTATTTGTCCCTGCAGCATTGAGCAGAACGTATTGGATCTTTTTGGCCGGTTTGTTTTCAATCGGAACAGGATTGACCATATTGCAAGCAGCTGCAAATCCTTATATTACTATTGTGGGACCTATAGAAAGTGCTGCAAAACGAATTAGCATAATGGGGGTTTGCAATAAGTTTGCGGGAATTATTGCTCCTTTGATATTTGCGGCTATTATATTGAAAGCGACGGATAGTATAGTGTTTGAACAATTAAATGCAGGTGTTTTTAGTGAAGAGGAAAAGAATATTGTTTTAGATAGTCTAATTCGAAGAGTAATATGGCCATATTCTATTTTGAGTATCTTTTTATTTGTTGTAGGTATTTTTATTCGCTATTCAGTATTACCTGAAATTAATCAAGAGGAAGAAAATAAAGAAGTTGATACAGATAAAGGAAAATCACATACCTCTATTTTACAATTTCCATATTTATTAATGGGAGCAATTGCAATGTTTCTCCATGTTGGGACGCAAGTGATAGCAATAGATACTATTATAGGTTATGCAAATTCAATGAAAATGGATTTATTAGAAGCAAAGGTTTTTCCGTCTTATACATTGACTGCGACTATTTGTGGGTATTTTTTAGGTATTTTATTGATTCCTAAATATCTTTCTCAAAAACGAGCTTTCCAGATATGCTGTATATTTGGTTTGATTTTTTCATTAGGAGTTGTTTTGTCAGATGTTGATTTAACATTGTTTGGACATGAAGCGAACCTTTCTATTTGGTCTCTCGTACTTTTAGGATTACCTAATTCTTTAATATATGCAGGCATCTGGCCTTTATCCATTCGCGGATTGGGACGATTCACTAAGATAGGCTCCTCTTTATTGGTAATGGGTTTATGTGGAAATGCCATATTGCCTTTGGTATATGGGTATTTTGCAGACTTATTTTCTGTTAAGCAGGCCTATTGGGTATTGGTTCCATGCTATTTGTATCTGATTTTTTTCGCTGTATATGGATATAAAATAGAAGCGTGGTCATTAATAAAAAAGAAATAAAAATGGGGACGGTCATCAAAAATGTAAAATTGGTTCTTCCTAAAGGGAAAATTATTAGGGGGACTATTAAGTGGGATAAAGGAAAAATTGTATCTGTATCGGAAGGTGAAATATTATCTTCTGTAGAAGATCAGGTAATCGATGGAATGGATTTGTATCTTTCTCCAGGATTTATCGATTTACATACGCATGGTGGCGGAGGATATGATTTTATGGATGGGACAGTTGAGGCCTTTTTAAAATCTGCAGAAATGCATGCTAAGCATGGTACAACGTCTTTACTGCCCACGACATTGACAAGTACTAATGAAGAATTATATTTAATGTTTGAGATCTATAAAATTGCTAAGTCTTGTAATCATATCGGAGCCAGTTTTGTGGGTTTGCATTTGGAAGGTCCTTATTTTTCGTTTAATCAGCGAGGAGCTCAAGACCCAAAATATCTGAAAAAACCTTCTCCTGAGGAGTATATAAAGATATTAGATGCTTCTGACGATATTGTTCGTTGGAGTTTGGCTCCAGAATTAGATGGGGCCTTGGATATGGGTCGGGAACTTTGTCGTAGAAAGATACTTCCTTCTATTGCTCATACGGATGCCATTTATGAAGAAACAATAAAAGCATATCAGGTTGGATTCCGACATATTACGCATTTATATTCAGGGATGTCTACTATTATTCGTAGGAATGCATTTCGATACGCAGGTGTTCTCGAAGCAGCTTACATGCTAGATGATATGACTGTTGAAATAATTGCGGATGGAGTTCATTTGCCTAAGAGCTTATTGCAATATGTGTATAAGTTTAAAGGTCCCGAACGGATTGCTTTGATTACAGATTCTATGCGGGGAGCAGGAATGCCAGATGGACCTTCGATTTTAGGGAGTGTAAAGGATGGCCAGCCGGTAATTGTAGAAGATGGAGTAGCAAAACTTTTGGATAGAACCGCGTTTGCAGGAAGTGTTGCAACAGCGGACAGATTGGTCCGAACAATGATTCAAGTTGCAGAAGTCCCTCTGACGGATGCCGTTAGAATGATGACCGAAACGCCAGCTCGGATTATAGGGATAGATCATAAAAAAGGTGCTATATCTGTGGGGATGGATGCAGACTTGGTACTATTTGACGATAATATCAATATTTGTATGACAATTGTTGAAGGGAATATAGTGTATAATGTTTTATAAATAGATCAATTATGGAGTTGGTAAAAGATGAATTGAAGATAAAAATATTTGATACTCGTGAACGGATGGGAAGAGCTGCTGCTGATGATGTTGCGTTTTGTATAAAAAAATTGTTAGCTCAAAAAGAATGTATTAATATGATTTTTGCGGCAGCTCCTTCTCAGAATGATTTTTTAGAAGCTTTGATTGATGATAAAACTATAGAATGGGAACACATTAATGCTTTCCATATGGATGAGTATATTGGATTGGAGTCGAATGCTCTTCAAGGATTTGGCAATTTTTTGAAAGAACGTATTTTTGATAAAGTCCCTTTTAAATCCAAGTTTTATATAAATGGTCAATCGGATAATTTGCAGGAAGAATGTGAACGATACGCTGGGCTATTGGATTCATATCCTGCCGATATTGTTTGTTTAGGGATTGGAGAAAACGGACATATTGCATTTAATGATCCTCATGTAGCTCGTTTTAATGATAGTGAAAGGGTTAAAATTGTTTCACTGGATAACAAATGTAGAATGCAGCAAGTTCATGACGGTTGTTTTTCGACATTGGAAAGAGTCCCAATGAGTGCATTTACTTTAACGATTCCAGCGTTAATTGCTGCTAAATATATGTTTTGCATTGTTCCCTCTAAAACGAAGAATATAGCAGTTTTTAATACAATTAATGGACCAATATCGGAATCATGTCCGGCAAGTATCTTGCGAAAAAAAGAAAATGCGATTCTGTATTTGGATTCAGATAGCTCTGAGTTATTGAATAAAAGTGTAAACTGAAAAAATGTAATGATATGAAAACTGAAAAATTAGTAATGATTTGTCTGATGTGTATTGCTTCGTTTGCAATACAGGCACAAAAAGTTATAAAAATTGGTATAATTGGGTTAGACACATCTCATTCTCCTGCATTTATAGGATTGCTTAATAGTGAAGATCCTAAACCTGAACATGAAGGATTCAGAGTTGTTGCAGCTTATCCTTATGGATCGAAAACTATAGAAAACAGTTTTAAGCGTATTCCAGTATATACAGAGAAAGCTAAAGAGAATGGGGTAGAAATAGTCTCTTCTATTACGGAATTGTTAGAAAAGGTGGACTGTGTCATGTTGGAAACTAATGATGGTAATTTACATTTAGAGCAAGCTATTGAGGTTTTGAAAAGCGGGAAACCGATGTTCATAGATAAACCTGTCGCTGCTGATCTGGTCGATGCAATAGCAATATTTAAATTGGCAGATCAATATAATGTTCCGATTTTCTCTTCTTCAGCTTTGCGTTTTGTCCCTAAAAACGTGGATTTAAGAAATGGAAAGTATGGAAAAGTATTAGGTGCTGATTGTTATTCCCCTGCTCCGAGTGAACCTTCACATCCTGATTTTTCTTGGTATGGTATTCATGGTGTGGAAATTTTATATACAATTATGGGAACAGGCTGTAAAGAAGTAGCTCGTATGTCTTCAGAAGGCACAGATGTTGTAACTGGACTTTGGGAAGATGGACGACTTGGTACTTTTAGAGGTAATAGAACGGGGAAACATATCTATGGTGGTACTGCCATTTGTGATTCCGGGGCAGTTATTGCTGGTGGTTATGAGGGCTATGCTTGTTTGTTAACAGAGATTTTGAAATTCTTTAAAACGAAACTGGTTCCTGTAAGTGCAACTGAGACTCTTGAACTTTTTACTTTTATGGCAGCATCTAATGAAAGTAAGCGGTTAGGGGGGAAACCTGTTTCAATGAAGCAAACATTTGAAAAGGCGGAGAAGCAAGCACAAAAAAAATTGAGTAAACTGAAATAGGGAGAAATAATTTATGGCATCTAATATAATGTTAACAAGATGTGGTTTCTTATTTGAGGCAGCAAGTCTTGGTATAGGTAGCGTGTTGAGTGTAGGTGTATTATTGAGTTTTTGTGTGGATAAAAAGAAATAAATATTTTTGTATCCGGATGAATGAATTGTATATACATTAATTTAAAAAGTAATAGTTTGTCCAATTTATATATGAGCAAAGAAGTAATAGAATATGGTTGGGTATGATTTTTGAATTTTGTAGACTGCTGCTTTTGGGGTATTATTTCTTTTTGTCCCCCTCTATAGGTGGATTTGTTTTTTTTCGTTACATTAGCACCTGTTTTTAATAACTCAGTTAATGATTAAGAATTA
>OGIE01004544.1_pt1 | contig 12992 bp, 10 predicted proteins | sample 1571581 | NCBI WGS metagenome assembly OGIE01 (sample SAMEA2582021, study PRJEB24529) | metagenome | biome: Human gut stool | place: China | collected 2011
ACCCATTAACTAATATATATGATGATTCTGAGTTTGGAAGATCAATAGAATTCTATTGTGATAAATCTAGGATATCTACTAACTTAGATATTGGAGGAACTAGCCTTATAGCTAAAAGTCTGAATCATCCAGTGCCTATTAAACTAAACTCAGTGGATCCTGATGATTATTATAATAATAACTCTAGTTCTTATTCATTAACTAATATAGATATAAGTAATCTGATAGGAACATCGGGATTAATAAAAGATAATACATTAGTTAGTATACCTATATTGACTGATGAAGATACATGTAAGAAGGATCAGCTTATACCTATGTCAGTAAATAGGCTTAATCATCAGATTAAGTTTAGACTATCAGGATCAGTTCATGGTTCTCAGAGGGATTCATGGAAGTCATCTCAAACTGACCAATCAAATCTTACGTCATTCCTAGATACTGACCCAGAAGCTATAAATGAATTTCCATTGAGCATAACTGAACTCACTCATGACATCAATGTAGGAATAGGGGTAGGTTCATATTATGGATCTATGCCTGAGTCAGGTCAAACTGGAGGAACTGGATATGGAAAGTATTCATTCTCAGGTGGAAAAGTCAATTATGCTACTATTCAAGACTCATCTAATGGAAGGGATGAATATTTTAAATACGATACTGTATCGAAGACATGGCAGTTATCCTCAGGGAAATTTCCTACTAGAGAAGAATCAACTAGCCTAAGTACTAAACCTAACTCCATGAATGAGCTAAATTTAGTTATTCATGGATTAGATCATGATATAAAAATAGAGGTAGTTAATTCTAGCTATAGAACTTCAAGAGGAATAGCGACTGATAGTAATGGATTATTAGGTAGCTCTAATAAGATAGATTCAGGAATACGAAATCTTACCTGGGAGGAATATGATGGCATAGAAAATGAGAAAAGAAAGAACTCCTATGCTACAGGTCATATCAGTGCCAACACATTTGAGAAAAACTCATATCAAGGACTAGATTTAACTATACATGGACTGGACCATAACATAAACTTAGAATTTTATCGAGTAGACTCAAATGCAATTAAAGGTCCATCTGTTTCTGATATAGTGAAATCAGATAAATATAGACCGAATTCTGGAGGTCATGATATACTTGGGAATATAAGTATAGATACATTTACAGGTAGAACTCAGAATCTTAAATTAGAGGTAATAGACTCTAGGTACTCTGATTGTTCTAGAGGGTTAGCTATTAGATATAAGGACAATTATATGCCTTATGATATGATAGATGGAAATGGAGATTTTGGATCTTATTTACCTACAGCTCCCAGCTCTGATGAATTAGTCGACTTGTATCCTACAATAAATGGAATACCATTTACAGGGGACTTTAGGTATAAGATAAAATATCCACCTAATCTAGAAAGAGATGGAATATCTAAGGAACATAGTGCTAGAAATATAGTTATTCCTGCATACCATATAAACTCATCATTAGATGGATCAGGTGACCATGACTGGGAGGTATTGAGTAATATAAGAGTTTCTGAATATAACTCTAATGGAAATCCAGTATCTAATCTTAAGTCACTTAGGTATCAGAATAATGTCAGCTCTATTGCTAATGGATACGGATTAACTAGAATAACTACCATAGACTCCTCAGCTACAGGAACTTCTCAAGAAAAATTAAAGAAATACTTAAATAGCTTAGGGAATGATAGTGATTCAGTGTCAGTTAAAGCTTTAAAATTAATTATAGGTGCTACTAATGGATCTTCAGAGTCAATAACTGAGGATATTACTGAATTAAGGGAGTCTATAAAGTCAACTAAAACTGAACTTAAGGAGTATACTAACTCATCTATAAAATCATCGGAATCAAAGCTAACTCAGGAAATAAATAAAGCGAAGAATTCTGCATTACACGCAAATTCTACATTATCAGGATCAGGAGCTCATCAATGGGAGGTATTAAGTAGTATTAGAGTAGCTGGATATAATTCTAGTGGGTCTTCTATATCAAGGTTAAGTAAAACTAGCTATCCTGACTCATCATCTGAATATCTAAACGGGTATGGATTGACTAGACTATCATCTATAGACTTATCATCACTAAATAGTAATATAATTCCATCAGATAAGTTAAGTAACATGATCGATAGCTTAGGAAGTGATGAGGATGCCATATCCGTAAAAGTTGTAAAGGCTCTGTTCAAGGCATTGAATGAGAGATTTGAGAAACTGGAAAAAAGTGCAGATATAAACTAATAATATTCTGATATGATAGATTTTTTAATAAAAATATGGGATGTAATAAAGGATGCCGATGAAAGATTCGGATTTAAAAAGATACTCATGTACACTACCTACATATTAGTAGTAGCTGCTCTTATAAATTGGAAGTCCATACTTTCATCAGTTAATGACTACATGGATCAGATGAAAAAAGCTCGTCATGATAGAGATATGATAGTGAGGGATAAGATAGGGACTGATACTCATTCTTACCTAATAGAATTTAGAGTTAAATCAGGAGCTGACAGAGTTTTGTTATTTGGATTTCATAACTCAATATCTAACCTAATAGGAATACCATTTAAGTACGTAGGTCTCACTGATTATGCAGTAGCTTATGGATCTACTACTATCCCATCGTGTAAGGACGTAAATTCTGAGATAGTGGGAAACTTTATAAGGGAGTTAAAAGTGGAAATGTTTAAGAAGGTTGAGAATATAGAGGACCTGAGGAAAACTGATCCATTTGTTCCTGAGATACTTAATAGCCCTGATGTTACTGTATCTTCTTACCAATATATGTCAGTACTAGGTAAGCCTTTAGGTATACTAGTATTAGAGTGGTATAATCCTGAGAATATACCATCCAGTGCATATGAGTGGAATAGGATTAGAAACCTATGTGGTCAGGCTACTCAGGATTTAAATACAATAATTTTAAAGTATAAATATCAAAATTAGTAATTCTATGAGCTTAATAAGTAAATATGCTGTTCCATTTAATAATAGAAGATCTTCTACCAATGATAGTATAGTAACTAAGCTAGTTCAAGGTGGAATAGGGTACCTTAAGATAGAATTGCCAGTTAATCCATTAATAAATAACTGTATAGGATTTAAAATAAAGGTTACATCCGAGGATAATAAAGAGTTATTATTTGAAGGGCATATTTCTGGAAGTAGCTCTGATGGTTACAATTGGATTTATGTATCATCTAATGAATCCGAGTTATCTAAAATAAAGGGCAATCCTACATTATTCTGTTATAAATATATAGATACTGAGAAAGGAAATGATCCTAAGAATATACTAAAATCAGTATTATTAGGAACAGAAGATACCAATTGGGGAAGTCTTATATTAGTGAGTATAGAGGTGATTCAAGCTACATTGTCTACATCACCTGACGGAGAAGATAATAAAATCTCTACTCAGAGTATAGAAGAATACTCTTCACTATCAGTTAGTACTGATGAGTCAAATCCTAAGGCTAGAATGACTGATGGATGGAGATTTGAAGTTGGTCAGATAACTGATGAGATCATTTCCATGACTGTCAGTAAGGTAGATAAGGATACCTCATCCTCCATAATACTTGAGGGAGTAATAACTGGTGTAGCTAGAACTGATGAAAGTGGAAATATAGTAATAGAGACTGAGTTTAATGGAGGTAGTATAAACCTCCATGATCCAATAAATGATACTTATGGTAAGATAGTAGCTGATGGAAGTGAACTGATAGGATTAGAGAATAATGAAAGTCTTAAGAATATGACTTTCACCTCTACTGGATTTAGAGATCCAGTTATAATAAAGTCAACTAAAGATTCTGATGTATCACTAGACTTCTCTATACAGAAATCAGGAGTGACTATAACTCCTAGAGTCAACGTATCTAAGTTAAATCTAGGTAACTGGTCATCAGATAACACTAGAAGATTTTCTGTAAAATCATCTATAGATTCAGGTACTAATTCACCTGTATTTAACGTACCATTGGAGTATGGAGGTTTAGGATTTATAAATAGCGGATTAAATACTGACTTATATGTAGGGACTGGATCTAAGAATATACTAGTCGGAGCAGCTAAGATATGTAAAAATAAAAGCGAGTTTGATAGTATAGATAAGGTAGATGGAAGAATAATAATATATGAAGATAAAGTATATGTATGTAATGATGGAGAAGTAAAAACTACAACGTTTTCATCTAAGATATCACTAGATGAGGTTAAAAATGGGTACTTTTATGAGAAAGTTAATGCAGATGCTCAGCTAGGTGGTGAAGTAGTTAGATTAAAACATGATGGAGGTTTATTACTAGCTAATGATATATATGGTCACCTAGTTGATCATAATGTTCATATTTCTAAGAGTGATAGGGATAAATGGAATAGTAAGTTGGATTCAGATAATTCTTATACAAAGGTTGAGGTAGACAATTTACTAAAATCAATGTCTAATAAGAGTCACTATCATGGGTATCATGACCCAGTTAATGAGGTGCTATCTGGAGATACCGACTTCTCTACTCATAACTATCCATATGGTCATAGAATATTAGTAAGGGAACATTTAGACTTACTTCCATATATTAAAATAGCAGGTAAACCTAATGAATGGCTGGGAAGAGAAGAATTTGGATTAGGTCATAGAGTGACTACTACATTTGGAGATTATTTTGAATACACTAACATAGATAATAAGATAGTCAGGACTGGAGGTTCATCTTCAGGTTCATCAGTTAGTGTAATATCTAATACTAGGGAGCCTGATGAAAGTGACAAGGATCTCATGAAGACTGGAGATTGGTATATTTATAAAGGAGGGTATTAAGATGAAAGTTACTGAATTTATTAAGAATTTAATTAAAGCTGATAGTGGATACTCATCTAAGAGACTGTCTGCCATGCTATTAATAGTATTTAGTATAATAATACCTATAGTATGCTTATTTCTAAAGCCTGTAGGAACTATAGATGACTCAGTACTGATATTGTCAGCTCAACTTCTTGTATCTGGATGTAGTCTCCTAGGATTTACTCTTAAGGAAGCCTCATTTTCTAGACCTGTCAAATCTAGAGCTGACATGGTTAATAACCTCATCGATTCACTGAGTAACTCTCCTGACTGTGACGGTAACCTCAGTCACAATGATGAAAATTATCAGGAAAGAAAGAAAGTAGGATCCAAGTCCCTAAGGAAGAAAGAAATTAATGACGATATGGATAATAAACTAGAATAGTATGGATAAAAGGTACATTAAATTAGGAGATGAATTAGTAGAAATAGTATGTATGGATACTGCTAGGAATATATTCGCTCCAGTAAGTTCTCCAGTATTTAGAGGAACTGCAAGTGTAGATTATACTGATCCTGAGGATAAAAACTCAGTAGTTAATGTCAGGCACTTAACTTCTACTATATCGAAGTTAGAATCAGAAATAAATTTATTGAAATCTGAAATTAATATTCTTAAACAGAAAGGATGAGTATGAGTAATAAACCAACTTTAAGTCCATTAGACTTATCTCCAGAGATGTTATATGTAATGATAAATGAGATTGGAGGAGTAGTATTTACTGATCCGTATCTGTTAAATATAGTAGCTATTAGGGATTTAGATAATCCAGATGAATGGAACGATACTTTAATATACTTCTATTTTGATAATAAAAAAAGTACGCATATAAAGTATGTTACTGAATTTACTACCGACCCAGGTCTTAAGTATCTAAAATCTCCTATGAATGCATCAGGAACAGCTATAGTAGTTGAAGGATGGTATAGGAAATTATGGAAACTAGGCAAACATAAAGGTAAATATGATGCCTTAGTTCAGAATACTCCAATTAAGGTATATAGGGACTACAATAAGGATTCTAAGTTAGATACTGACCCTAACTCAATAGAAACTGGAATATTTGGAATAAATCTTCATCATGCTAGTCAATATAATTCAGCTGAGGAGGTTGGAGCTTGGTCAGCAGGATGTTTAGTAATAAGGGACTTTGATGATTGGTTAGACTTCATGAAGGCAGTTCATTTATGCTATAGTCATGGTCAAAGGTATTGGAGTCTAGCATTATTCAATAAAAATCAATTATAATTTTGTTTAATTTAATAATTAATATTTATGGTAAACGAATTGATATTACCTGAAGGTATGAATGTAGTACCAGGAACTAATGACTATGGTACATTATTTGAAAATAACATTGTTGATGGAGAATTCAAGAGCAATGGAACTAATTGGGTAGAATATAATAATATGGACTTCGATTCTTATTGGAAGACTAAAGTATTCGATAAGATGTATTCAGATGACATGAAAGTTAAACATGGATTAGCTATTGTATCTGAAATCATGAGAGATCCAGGCAATACAGGTGGCAATGAATGCGTGGATGAAGTAAATGAAGCTAAGAATGCCATTATGTTTACTGGAAAAATCGACTGGTATGAGGAAGATAAAGGGCTAGGTCGTATTGCTGGAAATAGAGTCGGAGTTATGATTAAATTCCCTGATGAAGTTACAGAAGAACAACTGAATACCCTTAAGATTCATATTGCAGGAAAGGTATATGGAAAAGATGCATTGGATGAACATGAAGGTAAGAAGGTATTATGGTATTATCCTTTAGTTAAGTCAAATGAAGACTCATTCAAGGTTAGTCTAGTATGGGGAGAAGAAACTAACAATCAAGACTTCTGGATCTTCATTTCTCCGACTACAGAGTTGAAGGAGGCTGAAGTTGCTACTGAAGAAAAAAGTAAGTAAGAAAGCGTAAACTATTAAATTTAATAATATATGATTGTAGGTAATAGTGACTTCATTAATCTATCAGGTGATGAAAGTGCTGGGTTTATGTATAAAAATATGCTAAATGACTCAGTGATAAGTGATGTATATAAAATCGCTAATGTTCCTGAAGGAACCTACGTATCTAATATAGAATTCGATGAATCCACAAATACATTCACTTTCACGTTTAGTGATGGATCAAAATTTACTGCTAAAGTAAGTTCTAATGGAGAAGTTGATCTGTCATCTTATGTGAAGAAATCAGAGTTAGAGGATTCAATAAAGGAATTTCAAACTGCAGAACAAGTAGACTCAAGAGTTAAGAGTATAATTGGTTCGGCTCCTGAAGCATTGGATACCCTTCAGGAGTTATCTGCAGCTTTAGGTGATGATCCAAATTTTGCTACTACTGTAGCTAATAAGTTATCTGATACTGATAAAAAGATAGAGTCAGTAAGATCTGAGATACCTAGCATAGATGGATTAGCTACTAAAGATGAACTATCTAACTCAATAAAGGGTTCAGTTAAATACAAAGATTTTATACATGAAGGTCAATCCCGTAAAACTATTCAGTTAGAGAACTATGATAGTATCTCAGGTCTAATGACTAATGGTACTGGAGTTAATCTAGCTATGGTAAGCAAATGGGATAAGGCTGACTATGGATCTAGCTCTCTACCAATGAACCTTAACTCAAAAGGTGGAGTAGTTACTATAAATGATACTGATGAGGTAGCAGTTAAATCTGATATACCATCCATAGATAATTTAGCTACTAAGGATGAAGTTGAGGAAATTAAGAATTCAGTAAAAACTTATACCTCAGGGGAGGGAGTTGATATAAACTCCAATAATCAGGTATCTGTTAAAATTAATCAACGAGAGAGGCATATTAATATATCTCCTGATGGAGGTCTTCAGTTCAGTTATTCATTTAAGAAAGTAGCTCCATGGCACTATCAATTCTTAGATAAAAATAATGCTCAAGTAAGTAGCATAGATAGTATTGATTTCAATACGGAATATGATTCACTATCAGAGATGGTTAGAGCTAGGGCATTTACAGTTGATCTTGAGAAGGAAGTAAGTAGAGCTACCAAGAAAGAGAGTGAACTTGAGGGGAAGGTAGAAATAAAGGCTAATCTATCGGATATTCCTAAAAAGCTACCTAATCCCAATGCACTATCTATCAAGGTAAATGGTTCTGAAGTTGCATCCTATGATGGATCTGAAGCTAAGGAAGCTAATATATCATTGAATGCTAATTCATTAGAAGGTCTAGATGACAAACTATCTGTCTACGCTACAAAGAAGGAACTTGAGGATGCAGTAATAAGTGGAGGTCAAGTTGATTTAACTGATTATGCTAAGAAATCTGAGGTAGAATCAATAAAATCCACTGTAGACACATTGATGTCTGGAAATGCAGCTGAAACTATAGATAACTTCAATGAAGTTAAGTCATTCCTTGATGGAATTGGAGATACTGAGAAATTAAAATCAATGATTGATACTATTAACAATAATGCTAATCGTATTGAATCAAAGATACCTACATGGGGTGATGTAGAAGAGAAAGTGACCTCTGAAGGAGGTGCAGTAGACTCATGGGTAGATAATAAGATACAATCTAGATCTTATGCTACTGAAGAATACGTATCAGAATCAATAGCTAATAGTGCATTAATAAGTATGCTCACTGATAGACTAAACGCATTGGAGGATAGTGTATCTAGCTTGAAGAAAACTGATATAGAGATAGTCACTCCTCAATCAGGTCAGCCAATTCAGGTAACTCAATCTAAGGATGCAATTATATCAGGAGACATAGATACTACATCTGATATTAAAGCTAAGTCAGTTTCATTCAATAATGTATCAATTACTAATAACGCACGTTTGAAAACATCTACTACTAAATCGGGTGATGTAGATATTAAGTCAATGAAGGTAACTGGAGATTTCCCTAAATCAGATGGGAACGCAGTTATATCAATAAATGACTCAGGGTACGTTACAATAAAAGATACTGTAGTAAATGCTAACCTGTACAATTGTATAGAAATAGGATTGGATGGAACTGAATTGCCCTCAGGAGTACTAATTGAGAATTGTAGATTTGAAGGTACGTTTGCAAATAATGCTATATCTATATTTGGTACTAAGGATAATGCAGTTATTAATATTAATAATTGTTATTTTGAAAATGTATCTAACTGCATTAGATTAAGCAATAGAACTAACTCTAAGTGCACTGTAAATATCTCAAATTGCAAATGTGATCATTGGGATACTAATCCATTATGGTCTGGAATGCTGATATGTCAGGATTATACTTCTAAGTCTAAGGGAGAGTGCGAGTCAAATGACTTATTCTCTAAGAGTAAGATTACTATTAATATCAGTAATTTCACTAAACCTGATGGAAGTAAACTGAAATCTAACTCTAACTTATCATCAATATGTGGTACTGCAAATTCTAATCAGGTATTTTATCTATGGAATGAACTAGAAAATACAGTTCCTTATGGTGATGGATCTAGGTATCCTACAATAAATATACTATAGGAATTTAGTCAGGGTAGGTACCTACCCTGATGACTACATATAAGAATAATTGTCTAGTAAAGGAGCTCCATTAGACAATAATGCTAATCATTAATTTATATTAAATATGAATGAAGCTATAGTATTTTATCATTTTAATACAGAAGAAGCTATGAATAAAACAGTCCTTAAGGATACTGACATAGCCTTTTGTAAGGAAACTAGAGTTATCAAGACTCATGGAGTTGAGTATGGTAAATTCGAATGGGAAGAAATTCCTAGTGTAAATGAACTTTCTGATTAAGTTTAATTTTTAAAACAAATTATTTTAATATGGCAGTTACTAATAAACAAGTTAAGTTTTCTTATGGTCTCTTAGCCAATTACAACGGTTTATCTGTAAAAGATCCTAATACCGTTTATTTTATCACTGATAAGCCTTACATTTATTTTAATAATGTAAAGTATGGAATTGATGCTGCTGCAGATATAAAGGCAGTTAAATCAATCTCCTTAGGAAGTGATAATAAAACTCTTACAATAACCTATCTAGATGGATCTCAGTCAAGTACTATCGTATTAGCTGAGGCTACAAAAGATAAGGCAGGTTTGATGTCAGCAGCTGATAAGACCAAGTTGGATAATCTTGATTCTACATTGGATAGCAGCTTGATGTATCAATCAGCTATGGATGACGAATTGGCTACAGTAGAGAAATTGGGAGGTATCCCTGCAGGAACTACAGCAGCTAAATTGAAAGAGAAGACATTGTCTGAGGTATTTGATGATCTTCTATTCCCGACAGTTCAGCCTACATACGATGCACCTACTGCAAGCTTGAGTTTGAAGAGTACATCAGCTACTCCTACAACTCAGGAGGTAGGAACTACAGGTGCAACTGTACCTACAGCAGCTAGCTTCAATACTGGATTCAATAAGGGAGCTATTAAGATCGCTGGAGTAAAGAAACAGGATAGAGCAGGTAATCAAACTAGTGCAGTATTATATTACGGAGGTAATGTAGCTAACACTACACTCCCAGTATCTATTGCTGAAGGTGCTACTCAGTATAGATATAGAGTAAATTATGCTGAAGGTCCAGCTCCTTTGGATAGTAAAGGTGGAGCTGCAACTAATGGATCTAAGCTGCCTGCAGGATACGTAGAATCAGGAATAGTAACAATTAATGGTGTATATCCTTATTATGCTAGGACATCTAACTCCGCGTTCTCTAAGTTGTCATTGACTACAGCTTCAACTCTATCTGCAGTTAAAATGGCTGCTGAAGGTCCTAATAAGCATGCATTTAAGATTCCTGCAAAATATACCTTAACTAAGGTAGAACTTTTGAATACTCTATCAGGTAAATACGAGAATTTTGGAACTAATAAATTCAATGTAACTACTGAAAATATAGATGTACAGGGAGTTCAGGTGAGCTATAAGGTATATACCCGTAATGACTCAGGCTTCAATGGAGAATCTACTTTTAACATAACATTTAGTAAATAATTTTGTAAGATATGGCAAGAGAAAGAGGAACGTTTAATTTTTCAGCTAGTCTTGAAGTAAAGAAACAAGGAGCCTTAGATTCTAGGTTAGTAATTCAAACCTATGCTGAATTAACTCAAGCAGCAACTTGGGCTGATACTGATAATAAGATCTGGTTATATGATGGTATGATTGTATCTGTAGTAGCTGACTCCACAGGTAAGAATGGGGTATACATGCTTACTAACAAAGATAACTACAATCAAGCCTCAAGTTGGACTAGAATTGATGCTAAAGCTGCAGCTAAGGTTGTAGTAGAGGATGTATTAACTTCAAATTCTGCAGTTAATGCATTATCAGCTAATCAAGGTCGTATATTGAAAGGAATGATTGATGCTCAGTCAACTGAACTCGATCAATTCAAGGGAACTAAGGGTCAAGCTAATGGTTTAGCTTCATTGGATGAAAATGGTAAGATCCCTGCATCTCAATTAAATGGTGAGATAGGTCGCGTAGTAGGTATTCAGAAGTTCGTTAATGCTAAATCTGATTTAGACTCACTAGAACCTACACCTGAAACTGGAGATAAGTATTATGTAAAAGGTGACGATAAAATCTATACATATGGAGATAACTCATTTGGTGAAGGTGAAACTCCACGTGATAATACTATCTACAATCATAGACTGGCAGATTCTCAGGGCAGAACTAATGTATTGTATCGTTGGGATGGATCAACAATGGTTGAAATTTCAGCTTCAATCGCATTAGGTGAAACTGAAGGTACAGCATACGATGGTAAGAAAGGTCACGACCTGAAGGTCGCATTCGATAGCCACGCAGAAAATAAGAGTAATCCTCATGGTGTAACTGCAACTCAATTGGGTATTGATGCTAGCTTGGTAGGTAAGACTGCAGCTCAACTTCCTATATCTACAGCTACTCAGGCAGCACTAGATAAGAAAGTAGATAAGGTAAGTGGAAAATCATTAGTATTAGATACTGAGATTGCTAAGTTAGCTGATCTTCCTAATAAAGCTACACTTGATGCATCAATAGCTGACGCTAAGAAAGCTGCTACTGATGAAGCTGCAGCTCGTAAGGTAGTAACTGGAATAAATTCTAATGTATATGTAGCTAATGAAGGTGCGAACTATATCGCTAGTGCTACTAGCATGAATGACGCTGACCTTAAGTTGGATGCTAAGATTAAGGCTAATACTGATGCTATTGCATCATTGAGTGGATCAGGAGCTGGTTCAGTCGATGATAAGATCAAGAAAGCCGTAGATGCAGCTAAGACTGAATTGAAAGGTACAGCTACATCTGGATATGATACTTTAGGAGAAATTGAGACTGCTCTTAAGAAAGAGGTTACTGATAGAACTTCTGCAGTAGGCGGAGTTAATTCTAAGGTAAGTGCCCTAGATACTGCAGTAAATGCGTTTAAGAGTAAGACTGTAGCTACTACTTTATCTAAACCTGGAAATGATACTTCACTTCCTACTACTAAAGCTGTAGTTGACTATATCACTACATCTACTAATGGAGTAGCTAAGAGTATGACTTACACTGTTAAGAGTGGAGATGCCAATAAGATGGAATTGAAGCTTATTGCAGTGGATGGAAGTACACTTTCTACAGTTGAACTGGATAAAGAGAATTTCATTTCTAACTTTATCAAGAGAAATGCAACTGAAGAAGATCATACTGCAGATGAAACTATCGCAATAGGAGATCCTATCTTAGTAGTTACTACAATTAATGGAACTACATTTAGAGTTAATCTGAAGTCCTTAGTTGACATCTATAAAGGTCAAGCTACAAATAGTATTACTACTACTGTATCTGGTTATACAGTTAAGGCTGACCTTAGGTTGGATGCAACTACTCAGAATAATAGCCCAGTTAAACTAAGCGTTGGTTCTAATGGACTTAGTGCTGATGTATTAATAAACTCCACTTCAAACGGAACTAAGGGAATATCTCTTACTAAGACAGGAAGTGGATTAGCTGCTGAACTGAAGATAGACTCAGCTAAGAATACATCTAATGGAGTTTCTATGTCAGTCGGATCTAATGGTTTATCCATGGGAATTATATGGACTGAACTTTAATAGATATTTTAACTAGGGGG
>OGIE01004554.1_pt1 | contig 12968 bp, 10 predicted proteins | sample 1571581 | NCBI WGS metagenome assembly OGIE01 (sample SAMEA2582021, study PRJEB24529) | metagenome | biome: Human gut stool | place: China | collected 2011
AGCGCCACCTTGCCAAGGTGGAGGTAGCGAGTTCGAGCCTCGTCGGCCGCTCCAATACGAAGCCATCGTTGATGCAGAAATGCAAAAGCGATGGCTTTTTTGTTTTGTGTGGCAATGGCCGGGAATGTTCTCTGCTTGTCAAAGCAAAGAGCCGCTGTACAACACGATGCACGGCGGTTCTTCTTACAATATAAATATGGCACCGCCGCAGGGCGTCTTACATCACCATGGTAATGATCAACGCACACAGCGGCAGGGTGATGATGCTGAGCAGGGTGGTCAACACCACGCTTCCGGCGGCAAAGTGCTCATCGTGGCCGAACTGCACCGCAAATACCGAGGTGATGGCGGCCGCCGGGCAGCATTCCAGCAGCGTGACCACCTGTGCAGCAGTGCCGTGGAAGCCCAGCACCCCGAATAGCGCCAGCGTAGCCGCCGGGATCAGCAGCATACGCACACAGGCAAGCTTCCAGATGTGCTTGTCGGTCACGATGCTACGCACGTCACCGGCGGCGATCAGCATCCCGGTGATGAGCATGGAAAGCGGGGTGTTCACCCCGGCCAGCAGCTCCAGCGGCTGAGTGATCAGGGCAGGCAGCGGGATCTGCAGCAGATAGATGCCCAACCCCACCACAATGGCATACAGTACCGGGGTGCGCACCAGACTGCGGGCAACCTCTTTTACACTGGAGCCGCCGCTGACAAGGCCATAACCCAGCGTCCACAGCAGGATGTTGAACACGGTAACGTAGGCACTGGCATACAAAAGACCTTCGGAGCCGAACAGCGCCGAAATAAGCGGGAAGCCCATGTATGCTGCGTTGGAAAAAATGCAGGCGAACCGGAAAATGGGCATCCTGCTGCCAGTCTTGCGTGCCGTGAGCAGCAGAGTGATCACAGTGCCCAGCAGCACGGACAGGACGCTCATGCCGAAAGCCGCCAGCAGATTGTGCAAAATCTGGGCGCTGAACTCCATGCGGTAAGAGTTTACCACCATGGCCGGCACAATGATGTACACCAGCAGATTGGAAAGTGCCTGCTTGTTTTCCAGCTTGAGCACGCCGGTTTTGACCGCCACCATGCCTGTGCCGATCAGCAGGAACAAGACCGCGACCTGCTGCGCGGTGATGAGAGCCAGTTCCATAAAATTCTCCTCCTCTAGGCCATAACGCGTATACCACGAAAGATACAACACAGGTATAGCACAAAACCCTGCGGATAGCAAGGCGGAACGCAGGGCTTTGCAAGATTTTGCAGTTAAAGCTTACAAAATGACATTTTTGATCAGCAGGGAAATGCTGCCGTCATCGGCGTGCAGGAACTCTACCTCCGATTCGGCGTTCAATAGCTCGGTGGGGATCTTTACCTCAATGCCGTTGGCGGTGCGCAGACTGCGGCTCTCCATCCGGCGAATGCGGGCGGGGGTCACAGTCACCGGCTGGGCGGCGCTGTCAATGACATCGCTCTTTTCTACATAATCGTCAAAGGGCACGGCGGCGAGGGGATATTCCTCTTCCAGCTGCTGGCGCACCTGCTGGATGGACACCTGATTGTCGTTGTCGGCAGCCTGATTGGCAATCATCATGGCCACCTGTGCCTCCACATGGGGCGTTTCGGCGTAGTTCTCCTGCACAGCCTGCACGGCGGCTTCCTGAATGGCCTGCAGCTTTTTCTTTTCCGGCTGGGCGGTGGTGTACTGGAACACCACGGTGGAAAGGTAAAACTCCTTGTGGCCGTCAATATCGTACTTCTTTTCCAGCAGCCGCATGGAGTAATCGGTCAGGTCTACCAGTGCGCCCTCCTCCACCTTGCCGCTCTGGGTAGGCAGGCAGGCGCGCTGCTGGATGATGGAGTTCACCGGTGCGCCCTCCACAGTCTCCGTATAGTGGGTGTAGCCGTTTTTGTAGTTCAGCTTCAGAATGCCCAGCCACGGCGCACCGTCCCGGGTGAAATCCACCACGGCAAGGTCTGCCCCGGGGATGGTGGTGTGGGCGTGCATATAGTCGAACAGCACCCCGGCAATGCGGCAGGAAAGATCCACGAAGTCCTGATTGTGCTCCAGCTCATTTTTAAAGGCTGAATCCGGCAGCGGGCGGCACTGGCGGATGTCGTCGCTGGCCAGCAGCTTTTCAATGTGATTTTGCAGGTAGGCGTTTTTTTCGGCGGTCAGCTCCATGGGCCCGCCGCTGAGCACCGGCGCATCCATGGTGGTATCCAGAACGTGCAGAATGGCCTGATGAATGATGATCTCCATTGTTGCTCCTCATTTCGTGACGTAGTGTTTGCGCCCAGTATAGCACAACCGCCGGAAAAAGGCGAGAGCCGCCGGGGTATTTTACGGATTCTACAATTTACAAATCCCGCCAAAAGGGCTATACTTATAATATCTGTGCAAAGGAGGTGGAGCTGGTGGACGAGCAGTTGGAACAGATTGAAGGCGTCGTGGAGGATATCATCTACGAGAACGAGGATAACGGCTATGTGGTGTTCGAAATCTCCGGCGGCGGGGTACTCACGGTGGTCTGCGGCATCGTAGGCGAGCTACACGCAGGGGAAAGCGTCATCTGCCGCGGCCGATACGAAAACCACGCCACCTATGGCCGCCAGTTCCACGCGCAGGAATGCGAAACCGATATGCCCAAGGATCTGGAAGCGGTGTACGCCTTTCTGGCCAGCCGTTCCCTGCCGTATATCGGCGCAAGGACTGCGGATAAGATCATTGATATGTTTGGGGCTGAAGCGCTGGAGGTCATCGCCAACGACCCCGCCCGGCTGACCAAGATCCCCGGCATCTCGCCGGATAAAGCCGATCGCATTCAGCAGGAGTTCAAGCGGATGTTCGGCATGCGGGAGCTCATCGCCTATCTGGCGCAGTTCGAGATCAGTCCCCGCAAGGCCATGGAGGTGTTCAAGGCCTTTGGCGTGGGGGCAATGCAGGCTATTGCGTCCAACCCCTATCTGCTGTGCGGCGAGCCGTTACAGCTGGATTTCCGCCACGCGGACAGCATCGCCCAGTATTACCACATGGAAGGGGACTGTGCCCAGCGGCTGGAAGCGGCCCTGCTGCGCACCTTACGCCACAACGCGGGCAACGGCCACACCTGTCTGCCCCGGGCACAGCTGCTGGCCACTGCCTCCAACTTCATCCATCAGCCGCCGGAAAAGCTGGCCCGTGCACTGGATCATTGCATCGAGACGGAAGAACTGTGCGTGAAAATGTTCGATGCGGTACCTTATATTTACCTGCCGGATCTGTTGGCTGCGGAGCAGGACATTGCCGACCGGCTGAATCTGCTGGCAAAGCGCGGCAAGAATACCGTGCGGGAGCTGGATAAAAACATCCAGATCTTAGAGTTGACGCAGGGCTTTGCCTATGCCCCCCTGCAAAGGGAAGCCATCCGCAAGGCTATGACAGAGAACTGCCTTGTGCTCACCGGCGGCCCCGGCACTGGCAAGACCACCACGGTCAACGCCATTTTGCAGCTGCTGGAAAATCAGGCCGAGCGGGTAGCCCTGTGCGCCCCCACCGGCCGCGCCGCCAAACGGCTCAGCGAGCTGACCGGTCGCAAGGCCAGCACCATCCACCGTCTGTTGGAGGTGGACTACACCGGCGGCGTGGTCAGCTTTATCCACAACGACAAAAACCTGCTCAAGTGTGACGTGGTCATTCTGGATGAGATGAGCATGGTGGACGTCAAGCTGTTTCAGGCACTCATTGCGGCACTGCGCTACACCTGCCGTATTATTATGGTAGGCGATGCCGACCAGCTGCCCAGCGTAGGCGCGGGCAACATCCTCAGCGAGGTCATCCGCTCCGGCTGCGTGCCTACCGTCTGCCTGAACGAGATCTTCCGACAGGCAAAACGCAGCCTCATCGTGGAAAACGCGCACCATATCATCTCCGGCGAGCCATTGCAAAAGGGCAGCAAAACCGACGACTTCTTCTTTCTGGAAGCGGACGGCGAGGCTGCGCAGCGTCTGGTGTGCGACCTTGTTACCACCCGGCTGCCCCGGAGCTATGGCTTTGACCCCATCCGGGATATTCAGGTGCTGTGTCCCACAAAGCTTGGCCCCACCGGCACGCAGGCGCTGAACGTGGAGCTGCAAAACCTGCTCAACCCGCCCCAGAAAGGCAAGCCCCAGCTGCAAAGCGCCGCCCGAGTGTTCCGGGTGGGGGATAAGGTGATGCAGGTGCGTAACAACTACGAGATCGTCTGGAACCGCATCGGCGGCGAACAGGGCGTAGGTGCCTACAACGGCGATATCGGCATCGTGGAAAGCATCAACCTGCGAGAGCGCTCCATGGTGGTGCGCATGGATGACCGGCGGCTGCTCTACCCGGCAGAAAACCTGAACGAACTGGAGATCGCCTACGCCATCACGGTGCACAAAAGTCAGGGCAGTGAGTTCCCGGCGGTGATCCTTCCGGTGGCGCAGGTGCCGCCAAGGCTGTGCTACCGCAACCTGTTCTACACCGGCGTCACCCGCGCGCGCAAATTGTGCGTTGTGGCGGGCCGCAGGGACGTGGTGAACAGCATGATGAGCAACATCCGGCAGAATCTGCGTTACAGCGGCCTGTGCGCTCTGCTGCAGGCCGAACAGCCGCCGGAGCAGCTCAGCACAGAAGGGGAGAGCCCCTGATAAAACCGCGCAGAACAGCGGCAAAGCTTGTATACTTTTTGCCGCAACTATGTTATACTAAAGCAGTCTTTGTTTTTTGCCCGCCGCTGCGGGCGTTACATACATGATAGAGGAACGCAGAGAAAGGATTCAGGCAATTATGGCACAGAATGATATCGGCATCGACCTTGGTACTACTACCATCATCATCGCGCAGGAGGGCAAGGGCGTGGTGCTCAATCAGCCCAGCGTTGTGGCAATGGATACCCGCAAGAACACCGTGTTGGAGGCCGGCGATAAAGCACTGGCCATGGTGGGACGCACACCCAACTATATCTCCGCCATCTTTCCGCTGAAGGATGGCGTCATCAGCGACCACACCATGACCCGGGAGCTGATCTGCCGCTTTGTTAAGCAGGTGTACAGCTCCCACATGGTCAAGCCCCGGGTGGCAGTGTGCGTGCCCGCCGCCATTACCGGCATTGAGAGCGATGCCGTGGTGGAGGCTGTGGTGGCAGCCGGTGCCCGTCAGGTGTACCTGATCGATGAGCCTATTGCCGCTGCTCTCGGCTCCGGCATCGACATCACCCTGCCGGACGGCCGCATGATAATTGATATCGGCGGCGGCACCACGGATATCGCCGTGCTGAGCCTTGGCGGCAAGGTCAAGGCCACCAGTGTGCGCGTGGCCGGTAACCACTACGATGAAGAGATCCTCAAGCACGTCCGCAACAAATACAGCATTGCCATCGGCCAGCGCACCGCTGAAGAATTGAAAAAGCACGTTGCCTGCTGCCCCCAAAAGACCGATTTCCATGAGAGCATGGAGATCAAGGGCCGCAGCCTGCTCACCGGTCTGCCGGTGCGCGTGACCGTTTCCACCGATGATCTGTACGAGCCGGTGATGATGCTCAGCGAGCAGATCGGCACCGCAGCCCATCAGGTGCTGGAAAAGACCCCGCCCGAACTGGCAGGTGATATCTACCGTAACGGCGTTATGCTGACCGGCGGTGGTGCCCAGCTGCACGGCCTGACCGAATATCTGAGCCAGGAACTGAAGGTGGAGGTCACCGTCTCGCCGGACCCCGTAAACTGTGTTGCACTGGGCACGGCACAGAGCCTTTCCATCGGTGATAAGCTGGAAACCGGCTTTACGGATGCCACTCCGCGCATCGGCCGCCGCTAAGATTGGTTCGTTTTGTCCATGTCATATCACAAAGCAGCAAAAATAAAATTTGTTAATTTTTGTTGAAATGAATGGCAAAATACGGTATACTATACCCAAATTGATTTTCTGCTAACGATGTTGTATCGCTTGCAGTATCCAACAAACAGGAGGAAAAACCATGGACTTAGGTTTCGATGTGGTCGTTACCATTACTGGTATCGTGCTGGTGTTCCTGATCCTCGTGCTGCTGATGGCTATCATCACGCTGGAGGGCAAGATCTTCGACTCGATGAATGCCAAGAAGAAGGCCGCCAAGACTGCTGCACAGGCACCTGCCGCAAAGCCCGCTGCCGCTCCGGTACAGCAGGCTGCGCCTGCTCCTCAGGTAGAGGAGGGCATCCCCGGTGATGTGGTGGCCGCCATTATGGCTGCTATCCATGCAATGGGCAACGGCAAGTACACCCTTAAGGCAGTGCGTCGTGGCAAAAATGGCTGGGGCAAGGCCGGCGTGAACGACACCACGGCCCCGTTTTAACACAGGAGGAAGAGCATGACACAGTTTATTGATACTCTGGTCGGTATTTTCCAAAGTTCCGGCTTTGCACAGTTTGGCCAGCCCGGCGGTTGGCTGTACGCCGTGATGATCTGCGTGGGCTGCTTTTTGCTGTACCTCGCCATCGTCAAGGAGTTCGAACCCCTGATCCTGCTGCCCATGGCCTTTGGCATGATCCTTGCCAACCTCCCCGGCAGCGGCATCATCCACATGCAGTACTTCGTTGGTGACGGTCTGGAGCACCCCATGTGGGTCGAGATCCTGAACAACGGCGGTCTGGCCGATATGCTCTACATGGGTGTTAAGCTGGGCATCTACCCGCCGCTGATCTTCCTCGGTATCGGCACCATGACCGACTTTGCACCCCTGATCTCCAACCCCAAGAGCCTGCTGCTGGGCGCTGCCGCACAGTTCGGTATCTTTGGTACTTACATGGGCGCCCGTCTGCTGGCCGCTACCGGTCTGGTGGACTTCACCCAGAAGCAGTCCGCTGCCATCTCCATCATCGGCGGTGCCGACGGCCCTACTGCCATCTTCGTTACCTCCCGTCTGGCTCCTGAGCTGCTGGGCTCCATCGCTGTGGCGGCCTACAGTTACATGGCGCTGGTGCCCGTCATCCAGCCGCCCATCATGAAGGCACTGACCACCAAGAAGGAACGTACCGTCGTGATGAAGCAGCTGCGCACCGTCTCCAAGACCGAGAGGATCATCTTCCCCATCATGGTCACCATCATCGTGTCCCTGATCGTCCCGGATGCCGCCGTTCTGGTGGGTATGCTGATGCTGGGCAACCTGATGAAGGAGTGCGGCGTGACGGATCGCATCCAGAAGACGGCCGGCAATGAGCTGATGAACATCATCACCATCTTCCTGGCCCTGTCTGTTGGTTGCACCACCAGTGCAAACACCTTCCTGAACACCCGCACCCTGTTCATCATCGTGCTGGGCCTGATCGCCTTCTCCTTCGGCACCGCAGCCGGTGTGCTGTGCGGCAAGGTGATGTACGCCGTGACCGGCGGCCAGGTGAACCCGCTGATCGGTTCCGCAGGCGTTTCCGCTGTGCCTATGGCCGCCCGTGTGTCCCAGAAGGTGGGCCAGAGCGAGAACCCGCAGAACTTCCTGCTGATGCACGCCATGGGCCCCAATGTGGCCGGTGTTATCGGCTCTGCCGTTGCTGCTGGTATCCTGATCAACATCTTCGGCTAAGCATTCCCTAAAAAACAAACGTTCCCGTCCGGTGGTCCTGTACTGCCGGACGGGTTTTGTTTTGCGAGGCCGCTGCCGCGATGCTGAAACCTTCCATAAACAAAAAGGCCGCCCGCGTTCAGTACGCAGACGGTTTTTTTTTGCGCCATTCTCTGAGAGAGGCGGGTTATCTGGCAAAGTTCGACTTTCTGAACGAAGCAACGTTGAAAAAGCAACTTCGCCAACATGGCGGAATCCAGTGGGCCTGGCGAAGTTGGAACACCGCCAGCAGGAGCAACTCCGCCAAGCTGGCGAACATTGAAATTTAAACGTAGATAAATTATAATTTTGGAACTTCGCCACTTGTTTCACTACAGTAGGGAAGCCGTGTGAACCAACCACGGACAGCGCCCTCCCGGCCTGCTGATAAAAGCAATTGCACAGCCGGAACCGGGCGGAGGTGGTTCCAGACCCCCTGCGCAGAAAATGGGCCGCAAAATTTCCGCGCAAATGCCGCCTGCAATCGCACCGGCTATTCTCAATTTCCTGAAAATGTGGTATACTGTTCTTTGACAATAAAAGGAGACAGGGGAACCCATGGCAACAGATCTGACACAAGAATTCTGCGCTCTGCGCGACACTTATATCGAAAAGCAGTTCGGCCGCCTGAACGAGATGCAGCGGCGGGCGGTGTTCACCACCGACGGCCCGCTGCTCATCCTGGCCGGAGCCGGCAGCGGCAAGACCACCGTGCTGGTCAACCGCATTGCCAACCTCATCCGGTTTGGCGCGGCCCACGGCTCAAAACAGCTGCCCCGCCCCGCCACCGAAGAGGACGTGAAGGCCCTGCGCAGTGCCATCATGACCGGAACCGCCGCGCCCGGCTGGCTGGACGGTATGCTGCGGCAGAACGCCGTGCGCAGCTGGAACGTGATGGCCATCACCTTTACCAACAAGGCCGCCGGGGAGATGAAGGAGCGCCTGCGCCGGATGCTGGGCGGGGAAGAGGGCGACGAGGTGTTTGCCTCCACCTTCCACTCGGCCTGTGTGCGCATCCTGCGCCGCTGGGCGGAGGAGATCGGCTACCCCCGCAGCTTTACCATCTACGACACCGACGACGCCCAGCGGGTGATGAAGGCGGTGTACAAGGACCTGAACGTGGATGACAAGTTCTTCCCCATCAAGAGCGCCATCAACCAGATGAGCCGCTGGAAGGATCAGCTGGTCAGCCCGGAACAGGCCCTTGCCAACCCCGCCAAGGACACCAAGGGCGCACTGGCGGCCCGCATCTACGCCGCCTACGAAAAGCGGCTGAAGGAGGCCGGTGCCTTCGACTTCGACGACCTCATCTACCAGACCGTGCAGCTGCTGGCAGAGCACCCGGACGTGCGGGACTTCTACCAGACCAAATACAAATACCTGCTGGTGGACGAGTATCAGGACACCAGTGTGGCGCAGTTCCGTCTGGTGAGCCTGCTCACCGGCCCGGAGCGCAACATCTGCGTGGTGGGCGACGATGACCAGAGCATCTACCGCTTCCGCGGGGCTACCATTGAAAACATCCTCAACTTTGAAAAGTGCTACCCCGGGGCAAAGACCATCCGGCTGGAACAGAACTACCGCTCCACCTCCAACATCCTGAACGCCGCCAACTGCGTCATCCAGCACAACACGGAGCGCAAGGGCAAGACCCTGTGGACGGATAACGGCGAGGGCGACAAGGTGCAGGTGTACACTGCCGAGAACGAGCAGGACGAGGCGATGCACATTGCGGACGTCATTGGCCAGCACCTCAAGGCGGGCGGCCATCTGGCCGACCACGCCATTCTCTACCGCATGAACGCCCAGTCGGCTCCCATCGAAAGCTACTTCACCCGCGCGGGCATCCCCCACAAGATCGTGGGCGGCCAGCGTTTCAACGACCGCAAAGAGGTCAAGGACATCCACTCCTATATGTCCATCGTGGCCAACCCCCGCGATGATGTGCGCCTGCGCCGCATCATCAACGAGCCTGCCCGCAAGATCGGTGCCACCACCGTGGAGGTCATTGCCGATCTGGCCGCGCAGGAGGGCGTGAGCATGCTGGACATCATCGGCCATGCCGACCAATATGCAAAGCTCAGCCGCGCCGTAATGCCGCTGCTCAAGTTCTGGCAGATCTATCAGCGCCTGCAGGATTCTTTGGAGACCCGCACGCTGGACGAGTTTGCAGCCGATGTGATCGAGCTGACCGGCTATAAGGCCATGCTGGAAGCCGATGCAGCCAAGGGCCACGAGGATGCGGCTGACCGCCTGCAGAACCTTGGTCAGCTGGTGAATAACGTCAAGAACTACTGCGACCAGCACGGTGAGGAAGCCACGCTGGAAGGCTATCTGGAAGATATCGCCCTCATCAGCGATATCGACAGCTATAACGAGAGCGCCGATCAGGTGGTGCTCATGACCATCCACTCCGCCAAGGGTCTGGAATTTCCGTATGTGTTCCTGATTGGCATGGAGGAGGGCGTGTTCCCCAGCGAGATGAGCAAGTATTCCGAAGCTGATCTGGAAGAGGAGCGCCGCCTTGCCTACGTGGGCATCACCCGCGCCAAGAAGGAGCTGTACATCTCCAACAGCGTTTCCCGGATGCTGTATGGCCGCACCCAGCGCAACGAGCCGAGCCGCTTTTTGCGGGAGATCGAGCCGGAGTATATCGAGGAGACCCGCAGCCCGGTGCTGGAACAGCGCTCCCGCTTTGGCGGCTGGGGCGACAGCTATCGTGATACGGTGCCCGGTGGTGCGTCCGGTTACTCCGGGCCGTCCGGATGGGGCCGCAGCGCCAGTGGGTACGGTTCGGGCGGTTACGGAAGCGGCTATAGCAATCGCAGCGGCTACCTGAACCGCGAATACAACGCAGGCGAGGGCCGCGGCTTTGGCTCGGCCTATGCAAACCGGGGCCAGAGCCAGAGCGGATATGGTTCCGGCTATGGCCGCAGCGGCGCAGGTACTGGATATGGTTCTGGTTATAGTTCTGCATATTCTGACGGAACAACGCAGAAAAAATCTGCAAAGCAAATCTCCTTTACAGGCACACCGGCAGCAAAAACCGCTGCAAAAGGCGCAAAACACTATGAGCCGGGCGATCTTGTGGAGCACAAGGTGTTCGGACGCGGTCAGGTAGTGGCTGTGAAGCCTGCGGCCGGAGATCAGATCGTGGAGATCAACTTTGAAAAGGTGGGCATCAAAAAGACCATGGCCAATTTTGCGCCCCTGACCAAAATCACTGCGGAGGAATAACACACTTATGATGACTGTTCGTTTGATCGCACATACCCCGGAGCCGGAAAAGGTGGTGGCTGCAGCGGCAAAGCTCTGCTATTCCGATGCGCACATCACCGACCTGCTGGACGGCCTGACCGAGGAAAAGACCGCGAAGTTCCTGACCATGCTCAGCGATCTGGGCCATGCCAGCCCCATTGAACATGCCAGCTTCACCTTTGGCATTGAGGGGGTCAGCCGCACTTTGCTGGCGCAGATCACCCGCCACCGCATTGCATCCTTCAGTGTGCAGAGCCAGCGCTATGTGCGGCTGGACGATTTCCGCTATGTGGTACCGCCCGAGATTGAAGCTATCCCGGAAGCAAAGGAAGCTTTCCTTGCCAGCATGGAAGAGGACGCAAAGCGCTACCTCGACCTTGCCCACAAGCTGGAAGAAGGCCACACCGCCCGCCTGATGGCTGAAGGAATGCCGGAAAAGCAGGCCCGCGCCAAGGCCAGCAAGCAGGCCAACGAGGATGCCCGCTTTGTACTGCCCAACGCCTGCGAGACCAAGATGGTGGTCACCATGAATGCCCGCAGCCTGCAGAACTTTTTCCACCTGCGCTGCTGCAACCGCGCCCAGTGGGAGATCCGGGAGCTGGCCGAAAAGATGTTCGAGCTGGTGTACCCGGTGGCACCGCATATCTTTGCAAAGTCCGGCCCGGCCTGTGTATCCGGCCCCTGCCCGGAAGGCAGGATGTGCTGCGGCAAAACCGCCGAGGTGCGTGCAAAATATGCCGCGATCAAAGAAGGTGCCGAAGCATGAGCAAGGGAAAACTGATCGTACTGGAAGGGCTGGACGGCAGCGGCAAGGCCACGCAGGCAAAGCTGCTGGCAGCACATTTAAAGGAACAGGGCTTTTCTGTGCGGGAGATCACCTTCCCGAATTATGAGAGCGACTCCAGCGCCCTTGTAAAAATGTATCTGGCAGGGCAGTTCGGCCAGCACCCGGACGATGTAAACGCCTATGCAGCCTCCAGCTTTTATGCGGTGGACCGCTATGCCAGCTACAAAAAGGACTGGGGCAGTTTTTACGAGAATGGCGGCATCGTCATTGCCGACCGCTACGCCACCTCCAATGCGGTGCACCAGTGCTCCAAGCTGCCGCCGGAGCAGTGGGAGAGTTTTCTCGGCTGGCTGTTTGACTACGAATTCCATCTGCTGGGCCTGCCTGCGCCGGATGAGGTGATCTACTTACAGGTAGACCCCGCCGTGAGCCAGAAGCTTATGACCCAGCGTTACCACGGCGACGAGAGCAGGAAGGATGTGCACGAGAAGGATACCGAGTATCTTGCCCGCAGCCGCTGCGCCGCCGAGTATTGTGCCGCGCACCTTGGCTGGGCCGTCGTGCATTGCACCAGCGGGGACAACATGCGCAGCATCGAAGACATTCAGGCTGAAGTGCAGGAGATCGTGTTGAAGCAGCTGACATAATTTTCGATAAGAGGGGGCATCCTGACAGATGTATCGTTTGATGCAGCCGGAAGATAAACCGGCAGTGCTGGCTTTATGGCAGAGCCAGCGCAATGAATCAGAAGAATTTGCCAAAAAGGCCATTGAGCAGTTTGCAGGCGAGCAGAACGTCTATGTGGCCGAGGAAAATGACGAGATCGCTGCGGTGGTGCTGGCTGTGCCGGTCACGCTGCAGGGCCGCAGCGGCACCTACCTGTACGGTCTGTGCGGCGAGGGCAGCCTGATTCTGGCGGGCCTTGTGGACTATCTGTGTGCCCAGCAGAAGCTGCGCGGCGCGGGCTTTACGGTGGCGGTGCCCACCAGCCCGGAGCAGGCCGCACTGCTGCAGGATAAGGGCTTTGCATGGGCCTTCGCCCTGCGCTGCCTGCCGCGCGAGGTGGAGCGCAACCTGTGGAGTCAGGCGGAATTTGACTCCGTCACCGCCAAAAAGCTGTGTGAGCTGCGGGAGCGCTTCTGGCCCGATACCGTGCAGCTGACCCCGGAGCGCATGGCCGTGGTGCTGGGAGATCTGTACTCCTCCGGTGCCACCATCGTTTCCAGCGCCCACGGCTATGGTATTTATTTCCGCAAGGAGGATACGCTTTACTTTGTGGAGCTGCAGGCCGATAATGACCGCGCCGCTGAAGTACTGATGGAAGCCGCCCGCGAAAAGGAAGTCATCGTGGAAAAGGC
>OGIE01004560.1_pt1 | contig 12936 bp, 18 predicted proteins | sample 1571581 | NCBI WGS metagenome assembly OGIE01 (sample SAMEA2582021, study PRJEB24529) | metagenome | biome: Human gut stool | place: China | collected 2011
AGCAAATGGCATCTACCAAGGTGCCGCAAGGATCCTTAGCTCAGTGGGTAGAGCATCCGCCTCATAAGCGGACGGTCCCGGGTTCAAGTCCCGGAGGGCCCACTAGGGTATAGCTGCAGGTACCCGTATAAGAGAAATCGTCATTCGAATGTTTTCGCTGCAGCAGTTGCGGGATTGGTTTCATAGGGGTATGGAGCGTCCAATCCCGCCACTAAGAAAGATGTACAACCGGTTTTACATATGATGTAACAAGTCAACAGGTCACATGAAAGGAGAGGCTTATGCAGAAAGAATTTATGATCGGCCACACCCACATTATCATGGATGATTCGTGCTGTGTTCCGCCGGAAGAGCGGGCGAAGATCATGCAGCGGGTGTCCAACACCCTGTATCAGGGCTTGCTTCTGGAGGAAGAAAAGAGAAAAAAGGATGAAAGTGCTTAAGAGATTAACAGAATTTATCACATTTATAGCATCGCTGTGCTGTCTGTCTGGTATCGATGCACAGCTGTGGCAGGCGGTACCCGGACTGCTTCTGCTGGGTCTCTTCGTGGCAGAGATAGCAGCATGGGAGGATGGTGTATGCGAAGAGTGGTAGGAACTATTGTTTTAATTTTACTGATGTGGTGCTTCGGCCTGGCGTTGATCGTACAGGCCGAGCACAGCCGGCAGGATGACTGGACGGAATATATTGAACTGATCTGCCTGGACTCGAAGATCTGCCCGGAGCTAGTGGAAGCGATCATCGAAAAGGAATCCAGCTGGGATCCGACTGCAGTCAATGGTGACTGTGTAGGTCTTATGCAGGTGGATCAGATCATCCACTGGCGGAGAGCCCAGGAGCTTAACTGTCTGGATCTGATGGATCCATATGACAATATCAGGGTCGGAGTCAGCATCCTGGAAGATCTGATCGAGAAATATGGTGAGGCAGCTCCGGCGCTTATGTTTTATAACGCCGGGTACTCGGACAAGCTCGGGATCCGGGCATATGAAAATGGCGTGATCAGCAGTTATGCCAGTGAGATTCTGGAGAGATCGGAAGAGTTGGAAAGATTACATGGAAAGTGAGGTAAATGTATGGGAAAACTGAGACCGGAAAGGCCGACATTGGCACAGAAGAAGGCAATCAGTAGAGCCGGGCTATTACCAGGTAACTGGATGGTCCTGGATGATGGGGAGGTATCTATGGTGATCCTGAGCCGGAAGTCCGGCCAGAGAAGAGTGATTTCAAAATAGGAGGATATGAGATTATGGAAAGTTTATATGAGCTGACAGAGCAATATGCTGCAGTGCGGGACATGCTGTTTGATGAAGATGTGGATGAGCAGGTAATCAATGACACGCTGGAGAGCATTGAAGGTGCTATTGAGGTGAAAGCAGACAACTATGCGAAGATTATCCGTGAGATGAGTGCAACTGCAGCAGTGATCAAGCAGGAAGAAGCCAGGCTGGCAGCAAGGAGAAAATCCTTGGAAAACAGATCAGCAGCACTGAAGGACCGTCTGGAAGAGAATATGCGCTTCATTGACAAGAAGAAGTTCAAGACGGATCTGTTTTCCTTTAATATCCAGACCAATGGTGGACTGCAGCCTTTACAGGTATCGGATGATATCAATGATATTCCGAGGAAATTCTTGGTGCAGGCAGATCCTGAACCAAACAATGCAGCCATCAGAGAGTACCTGAAGGATCATGAAGTAGAGTGGGCAAAGCTTCTGCCGAGAGGCGAGAGCCTGCGGATCAGATAGGAGGAAAAGATTATGGGATTACCTGTATTGATTTACGGAAAGTCTGGCAGCGGAAAGAGCCGGAGCTTGAAGTTTTTTGATGAGAAAGAAATTGTGTTACTGAATACCGAGCGGAAGGAATTGCCCTTCCGCAAGCGGTTCGTAAAGACTGGTGCCACGGATGATATCAATAAAATTATTGCTACGATCAACAAGAATCCGGAAAAGGTTTTCGTGATCGATGATGCCGGTTATATTATGACGCATCTTTTCATGTCACAGCACCGGAATAAGAAAGGAAATGCATCCTTTGAGATGTACGACGATATTGCAGATGCAATGTACGGTCTGGTGAAGAGGATTAAAACAGAGGTAACAGCTCCTGACAAGATTGTTTACATTATTTTCCATGAGGATACAGATGACTTTGGTGTATCCAGACTTCGTACCATTGGAAAACAGTTGGACCGGAAGGTATGCCTGGAAGGAATGGTTACGATCTGCATCCGCTGCATGAGTGAGAATGGAAATCATTTTTTCCGGACAGTGACCGATGGATCCGACATCACCAAGACTCCGGAAGATATGTTTCCGGAGCCAGAGATTGAGAACAACCTGAAAGTAGTTGATGATACTATCCGTGATTTTTACGGGTGGGAAAAATATGAATCCAAGGAGGAAGAGCAGGAATGATTAAGAAACCAGCAGGATATGATGAAGCGGCAGCTTATACAGGAGAGTTCCAGCAGTTGCCGAAAGGAAAATATGTTTGTGTGATCAAACAGGTTTCTATACAGGAATCCAGAAATGGAAACCAGCAGTTTGTAATCTTGTTTGATATTGCAGAGGGCGAGTATAAGGACTTCTACAAAAAGATGTTTGATGGGGATAAAGCACAGAATCCAAAGGACGCCAAGTGGAGAGGTGTATACAAACAGAACATGGAAGGAAAAGGTCTTCCATGGTTCAAGGGTATCATTACGTCTATTGAGCGTTCCAATAATATTTCTTTCCGGTGGGATCAGGAGAAGAATGAAGACAGCTTGAGAGGAAAGAAATTCGGAGGCATTTTCTGGAGACGTCAGTATGAAGCCGCCAACGGCAACCGTCCATTTGCGACAGAACTCTATCAGATCCGTAGCGTTGAAGGCTTAAAGGATGCAGAAGTTCCGGAAGATAAACTTCTTCCGGAAGGATCAGCACCGGCAGCTTCAGTTCCAGCAACATCGGATCCGGCGCATCCTCTGGGTGGTGACGATGGATTCATGAACATTCCGGATGGTATCGATGAGGAGCTGCCGTTTATGTAAAATCGGAGGACGCGCATATGACAGTAGAAGAGATTAAACAGACATATTCCATGCGCGATATCCTGGACCGGTATGGAATCCATGTGAACCGGAGCAGTTTCGCGAGCTGCCCGTTTCACACTGGTGACCGTACTCCGAGTCTGAAAGTTTATAAGAGTGATTTTTATTGTTTTGCCTGTGGAGCTCATGGGGATATTTTCACGTTTGTCCAGAAGATGGATAACCTGACTTTCAGGGAAGCATTCCAGCTTCTGGGCGGAAACTATGAGAAATCCACAGTAGCCGCCCGCATAAAGATCTATCATGAACAGAAAGCGCGGGAGATGGAGGCTAAACGTAGAGCTGAAGCCTGGAAAAAAGTAAAAGATAATCTGGAGGCCATAGGGCGGCTCAGAGAGGAGATTCCTAAGCTGGAACCGTTCAGTGATGAGTGGTGTGAGGCTCAGAATGAGATGCTCCGGCAGCTTGCCCTATTCGACTATATGCAGGAAGAGGATGGACTATGGAGCCATTAAATCAATTAACGAAAACAAGTATCCTGGACGAACGGATCTTCACAGAGCTGTTTGATCAGGAGGATGAGATATATAAAGCCAAGCTTATGATTTCACTGGAAGAGCGGGCAGAAGAGCTGGGTGTTAAGACAAAGTTCCGGACGCTTCTGAACGCATATAAGCGGGTAGAAAAAGAGACGAAAAAGAAGAGCAGCCGACATGCATGTCTGGTTGAGAACTGGACAAATTTCACAGGTCCTTATGATCGGATGCAGTGCAAGTCCTGGCAGGCATCAGATGAAGGCATCTATCTGTATAACCCAAACAGCGGGATTCTGGATATTGTAGCCTGTTATCATCCAATTCTTCCGGTGGAGCGGATGAAGAACCTGGAGACCGGTGAGGAGCGGATCAAGCTGGCATATAAGAGGAACAGGCGGTGGAATGAGATCATTGTTCCGAAGACTATGGTGACATCAGCCAGCAAGATTGTGGCGCTGTCTGGCCGCGGTATTTCCGTGACCAGTGAAAATGCAAAGTTTCTGGTCCGTTATCTGGCAGATGTGGAAAATGCCAATGATGATGCAATCAATGTACAGTATTCCAGCGCCAAGCTGGGCTGGATCCAGGGCGGGTTCCTGCCATATGACACGGAGATTGTGTTTGATGGGGATACCCGTTACGGTCAGATCTATGATAGCATCCAGCAGGTCGGGAGCAGGAACCGGTGGTTTGAGTACGTGTCTGGACTCCGGAAGACAAAGCGTCTGGAAATCAAGCTGTTGTTGGCTGCATCTTTTGCCAGTGTATTGGTGCAGCCTTTGTCCGGGCTTCCGTTCTTTGTGGACCTCTGGGGCGAGACAGAGGGCGGTAAATCCGTCACGTTGGCCGTAGCAGCTTCTGTGTGGGCTTGCCCGGAGGAAAATACATATATCAAGGACTATAAGGGTACAGATGTGGGTCTGGAAGTGATTTGTGATCTGTTGAATCATCTGCCACTGATACTGGATGACAGCAGCAAGAAGAACCGGAAGCTGGAAGAAAACTTTGAAGGCCTTGTATACGATTTGTGTTCCGGAAAAGGAAAGACGAGATCCAACAAGGAGCTTTCCATCAACCGGGAAAACCACTGGAAGAACTGTATCCTGACCAACGGAGAACGTCCCCTGAGCTCCTATGTGACACAGGGAGGAGCTATTAACCGTATTCTGGAACTGGAATGCGGTGCGAAGGTTTACGACAATCCTGGCGAGGTAATGGAGCTTATCTGTAAGAACTATGGGTATGCGGGCAGGGAGTTCGTGGAGCTGATCAAAGACCTGGGGATCCCAAAGATTAAGGAGATCCAGAAGGGCTTCCTGGAAGAGCTGTCTGATGATGAGAAGATGCAGAAGCAGAGCTTGTCCATGTCGATCATTCTGACTGCAGATAAGCTGGCTACAGATTACCTATTCAAAGATGGTCAGTATATCAGCATGGAAGAGGCAAAGGAGATTCTGACGGACCGGAGCGCTTTGTCAGACAATGAGAGATGCTATGAGTATCTTATGGACAAGATTGCCATGAATCCGGCCAGATTCGAGAGTACTGTGGAGACTCTGGAAAAGTGGGGAATGATCAGCGACGGATATGCCATTATCATCCCTGCAGCATTTGACGCGCTGTGTAAAAGTGGTGGATTTTCCAAGGCAGCATTTCTTTCCTGGGCAGATAGAAAAGGATTTTTGCAGACTGATGGCAATAGAAAAACGAAGAACAAAAAGATTGATGGACGTTCCCAGCGTTGTGTTTTTTTGAAGATGAACAATAGGGAAGAAAAGCAGGAAGATAGCGAATTTCATTCTGTCAGCACATATGAACAGGAGGAACTGCCCTTTGATTAAGGTTACCAGGTTACCAAAATTACCAGGTTACCACACAAAAACGTGTATATATATACAAATAAAAATCTCAAATATTTCAATTATTTTCCCCTATATAGGAAAAAGTGTGGGTAACTTGGTAATTTGGTAACCCGATACGGAAAATCGTTGAAAATACAATGTTTTTTAGGTTACCACTGAATATACCAATTTGGTAACGCGGTAACCACAGGAGGATGTATGAGTAATAAATCATCAGGCAGCGCATTCGAGCATGACCTGGCGCAGTATATGTCCAGACGCGGCTGGTGGGCACACATATTTCAGGATAATCGTAATGGGCAGCCATTTGATATTGTGCTTGCAAGAGATGGGCGAACACAGGTAGGCGACTGTAAGGTGTGCGAGGACGATGTGTTCCGCTTAAGCCGTATGGAACCGAATCAGATCAGTGCTATGACATACTGGATGGAATGTGGCAATGAAGATCCATGGTACTTTATCCTGCTGGAGATGTCTGATCTGGTTGTAAGTATAAGATTCAGTGATCTTATGAAGGCAAGGAAAGCAGGTGTGAAATCGCTGAATGCAGATCAGATGCAGGAGATGGGTGAGCTACTATGCAGAGATTGGGAGAAACGGAAATGGAAGTAACAATCAGCAATGAGATCATTGTAAAAGAACCATCAGCAGCATTGATCCAGTGGGCGAGAGAAAACCTGGTATTCGAGAATCCGGAGTATATCAACCGCACTCGTAGGGGATTGTGGACAGGAAATACAGATCGATATCTGACCATGTACAAGGTTGTATCTGAGGATCTGGTTCTTCCCTGTGGAGTTGGAAAGCATATCAGGAATTATCTACAGGGATGCAGAATACGGACAGATTTGGCAGACAATGAACCGCTGGAGTATGGCAGTCAGATTCCTCTGTATGATTATCAGATTCCAGCAGTAACGGCTATGAAGCAGTACGGATGTGGGATCCTGCAAAGCCCATGCGGATCAGGCAAGACACAGATGGGCATTGCACTGGCAGCATCAATCGGGCGGAAGACTTTATGGGTGACACATACGCAGGACTTGCTGAATCAGTCCTATGACCGGGCAGCGCAGTACTTTGGAGCAGATGGTCTTGGAAAGATAACCGGAGGCAAGGTAGAGGTCGGAAGGCTTATGACATTTGCAACAGTGCAGACCTTAAGCAAGATCGATCTGGCTGCATTCAAATATACCTGGGATGTGATCATCGTTGATGAATGTCACAGGCTATCCGGAACACCTGCATCTGTGACCATGTTCTATCGGGTTATGAGTAATTTGGCAGCAAGATACAAATACGGGTTGTCAGCTACTGTATATCGCTCGGATGGACTGATCAAAACTACCTTTGCCATCCTGGGAGATATAGCATACAAGGTTCCTGATGAGGCGGTGGCTGATAAGACCATGAAGGTTGGAGTATTGAAGCGAGAGACACTGATTCCATTGTCCAGAGAATGCCAGGATACAGATGGAACCATGGATTATGCAAAGCTCCTGCCGTATCTGACAGAGAATAACATCCGCAATGCGCAGATCGTATCGGATCTTGTGAGCAATGCAGCACACTCGAACCTGATTCTGTCGGACAGACTGGAGCATTTGCGGACGATCAGGAGCATGCTTCCGCCGGAGCAGCGGGAACAGAGTGTGATGATTGATGGGAAGATGACCAGTAAAAGAGCAAAGGCGGAACGTCTGATGGCTATCGAGCAGATGCGTGCCGGAAAGAAGCGATACCTGTTTGCAACCTATTCGCTGGCGAAAGAGGGGCTGGATATTCCGCGGTTGGATCGATTATATCTTACGACTCCAAGAAAAGATTACGCGGTGATCACTCAGAGCATTGGACGGATCGCCAGGACATTTGAAGGAAAGCAGGACGCAATCTGCTACGACTACGTGGATGATATTGATTTCTGTGAGAATCAGTTTAAGCGCCGGAAAACATCATACCGGAAAGCGGGGTGTGTATTTTTATGACAACAGAATTTCGTGATCTGCAGGAGCTATATGAGAAAAAGCGCAAGAATGAACAGGCTGTATCAGAGGAGCTTCTGCAGACCAAATATAAAAGATCTTATGATCAGCTTTGTGGGAATGTGAAACAGAAGCAGTGCGAGCTGAGGGCAGCGTACATGGAACGGATGAGAGTGATAACAGGTCTGATATCGGAATCTGTTTACCAGGATTTTGGACAGGAAGCAGCATGGGGATGGCTCATGAATCAGGTGGAAGATATTTATCAAAAATATCCGGATCCATTGACCAAGAAATTATTGATCGGTATCCAGAGCGCTATTGAGGAGATGGGAAAGGGAGATTAACCATGGGAGAAATGAGCAGTGAGATCACAAAAAAGACACCTGAGCAGTGGGTAGAGCACTATCAGGGAGTATACCTGCACAATCTGACGGCGGAGTCTGTGAGTCGGATCATTAAGAGTGATATGACAAATGTGGCGCGTCAGTGTGTGTCGATCGGATTCCATCTGAAGGCGGCAAGAGACAGAGAGCTGTACAAAGATGTCGGTTATAGCACGCTGTGGGAATATGCAGCGGATCAGTTCGGACTGTCGATGTCCTCGGCATCACGATACATAACCATCAATGACCGTTTTTCTGTTGGTGGCAACACACCAATGCTGATGGAGGAGTACCGGAATTTCAGTAAGTCTCAGCTGCAGGAGATGATCACACTCTCTCCAGAACAGAGACAGCAGGTAACGGCAAAGACCACAGTGAAGCAGATCCGGGAGATGAAGCCCAAGAAGCAAAAGCCGAAGGAAGTGCCGGCGGTGGTGATTGACCAGGAAGACGCATCTGATCAGTGTCCCGGTCAGATGCAGGTAGGTGATTATCCAGGTGTGGTTCCAGAAGAATCCGTTGCGACGTCGCAAAAACGGGAATGTATGTACCGGTCGGAATTTTTCTGTGTATTAAAACCTGATGAGCAAAAGACTGCAGGTGACGGTACGGACTGTGGCCATACATGTTGCTGGAAGTGCTGCAATCATGGAACCTGTACTCTTGAGTGCAGCAGTTCCAAGAATAGACCGGAATCAGAAGAAGTAAAACCGCAAAAAAAGGCGGAAACATCTACTGTTGTGGAGTATGACCGCAAAACTCTGGAAAACCTGATCAAGGATGCTGAACATACGCTGAATTTGATGCAGGATTACTGGATTCAAAATCAGCCATATACATATGCCAAGCACTTTATGCAGTTGCAGGCTTATAAGATGCTCTTGGATTATCATGAAAAACTGGATAAAGAAGAGGTTGAAGAGGTGGTACAGCCTGAACTGCCTCTGCTGAAGAACAATGATCAGCGGAAAGAATGGTTGAAGAATTATCGGTCATGGGGACTATGGTATGAGGACGAACATATTGGTATGGCTTATTATAGATTCATTCTTCCAGATGGAGCTCAAATAATTGCGGATGAATATCTTGAACCTATAAGTCGTGGGGTATATGAACCGACCAGTAAGTTTCATTTGGTTGGAGGGGATAAGAACAGATATAACTATCATGCGGCATATGCGTTGATAGGAGAATCAGAAACAGAAATCATAAATTATTTGAAAAAGTTTAAGAATGAGAGAGTGAAATGATGGAAGAGAAGAAAGATAAGATTATTCTTGAATGGGAGACGAAAATCGAAGAGGTAAAAGATGAATCGCGGTTGACGGCAATGTATTGCTTTAAGTCTTGTTCGGTCAATCTTTATTAGTGAGGTGGCAGTATGACATTAGAAGAGGCTATAGAACATGCTGAAAAAGAAGTAGTTAAGCTGGAACAAAAATGTGAGGAATCTTGTGCAGAGGATCATAGACAGTTGGTCTCATGGCTGAAGCAGTTGGCGGATCCTTGGATTCCGATCACAGAACGGCTTCCGGAAACGGACGACTATATTCTGATCTCGTTTGAGAACTTTAATGTTCCGCAGGTCGGAAGATATGAAGCAGATGAAGACGGCTGTGGGGAATTTTATCCAGGCGATGAAGATTTTACCTACAAATCAATTGACTTGTATGTGAATGCCTGGATGCCTTTGCCGCAACCATGGAAAGGAGAATGAGCATGACTAATGCAGATCGGATCAGGAAGATGACGGACGAAGAACTGACGAAAATCATTATGTGTCCGTATGATACAGTCGGAGAGTCAGTGGATATTATGCCATGTATTAGGACTGGAAAAGTTCAGGTATCTGTGTCTCCGCAGTTTTGTTATGAGTGCATGAGAAAATGGCTGCGGGCAGAAGCAGAGGAAGAGCCAAAGAGTACTATGCCGGAGTTAGTAAAGGATTTTATACATCATAGATTTATGACTAAGCAATAACTGATCAAAGACTAAATAGGGAGGCGGTAGCAATGGACAAGGATATACTCAAACAATACATAGATGCCTGCGAAGCGGTGAAGGAGACAGAGGAGCAGATCCGGCGGCTTCAGAAGAACCGGAAGACGGTGGTGGTCGATGCTGTGAAGGGGTCCATGCACGACTTCCCTTTTGCCGCGAAGAGCTTCAAAGTTGCGGGCATCGCCCATTCCGTACTGGAGGATCCGGGACAGCTTGACCGGGAGGAGCTGATCCTGGAGGAGAGGAAAGCAGCTGCAGCACAAATCAAGAGCCAGGTGGAAGCCTGGCTTAACACGATTCCAGTGCGGATGCAGCGGATCATCAGATACCGGGATTTCGAGGAGCTGACATGGCGTCAGGTAGCTATGAAGATGGGAAGAAGGGCGACAGAGGAGAGTGTCAAGAAAGAATACCAGAGATTTTTTGATGAAAAATGAAAGTTTGTCCCAAATGTCCCATTTGTCCCGATTTCGTATGCTATAGTATAGACTGAAATCACTGCAGATGCGTTGCATGGTTTAATCTTTTCCCATATCATCCGCCGCTGAGGTGTCAAAGCTTCGGCGGGGACTCGGCTTCTACAGTATGCCGGCAGTGATGCGAAGACTGTAACAATCCAACACATTTTTTTCTGAAAAGAGTCATGTAGAAGATACATGGCTCTTTTTGGTAATTTTGCCAATATATAGAAAATATAAATCAGCTCATGCATATACCCAGAAATCAGGAAAATGTATTGGTAAAAGGTACAAGATTATTAATCTATTTTTGTCATATATTTCCAAAGTATGTATGATATAATGAAAAAAATGTTGGATTGGAGCGAATAATATGATAAAAATAGCAAAAAGTTTATCGGATGAGTACATTCACAGTTTTAGATTGAAAAATTTTTGTTTAGCGCATAGAATGCCAGTAAGTGAGTCTAAGCCAGATTTAATTAAGCATGTTTTAAGATATGCTGGTGGCGATGAAAAAGCAGTTAGTTATAAGGAGACATATAATTGGCTTTTGGACACGATAAAATCAGGTAGTAAAGAATTCTGTCTGAGGAGTGTATATATTCCAGATGAAACACTGGAAAATTTTGATGAAATTATTAATAAGAAATATAAACAATGCCCGAAACAAGATATTTTATCATACACAAATACAGATCGGTTAGAATTGGTAAATTATAAGGTTAAATATTTGAATAAAGGGAATATTTCTATAATATCTTTTCTGTTTTCAGGAAACGTTTTGGAGGGAAATAAAGAATATGAAAAGGGAAGCAGAATTGTTTACCCTATATACATTGATATATATGTTAAGGAAGGGTTTATAGTAGCGCGGTATAAACCTAAAACAACGATTTATTCATGTAGTGAAAATGATATAATATATAAAGAAAATCATTTCAAACCTTTGGAAAAATCGATGGATTTAATTGATGAATTAATGAAAACTCTTAAAATTCAGAATAAGGATATCAATCCCAAACAGAAATTTCAAAAGATGATGTATAGATTGTATATGAAATATTCTTTTACACCGAGAGATATACAAGAAAAAGTTAATTCCGAAATAGAATTGAGAGATTGTTTTATTAATAAGATATTTGAAGAATTAGAATTAAAGGAGACGAATAAGGAAAAGGCAAAAGAAGACATGGATATTTTCCTTGAGAAATATATTTCAATTAATGGAAATATGGAAAAGATTTTCAAGGAAGATAGAGAAGCATATTTAATTAAAATTGTATCAGACGATATATTGCAAATGACTCGAATAGATACCGCATCTACAGGACAAAGACCGTTACAATGTAGTGATGCATTTTTTGACGGGAAAAAATCAATACTAAATAATAAAGAGTGTAAAGTTCTCCATTTATGTTATAATAGAAAAAATAACTATTTGGGTTCTTATATAGTGCAATTATCAACAGTAAAGGATGTTGGTATAATAAAAATGTATTATGATCCGGAGGAGGTGGATATACAGAATGTTCTACAAAGAATTTTTGAAAATTACTAATGTACTCGATGAATATTTTGTTAATGCATTTGATTTTTGGCTTACAACTCTTTCGGATAGAGAGGCAAAAACGATTGCTGTTTCAGCAGTAGCATCAAGATTTGAAGTGAAATATTGTGTTGCTGATGAAATGGTGAAATTTGCTGAGAAAGAGGGAATTTTAAAGAAAAGATATATAGTGTTATGTGCAAATGACGAATGCGAATTTTTTTATGGAGAATATGATGCAGAGGATCTTATACACTTATTAGGAACAGTGGGATATTGCCATAATTGTGGAAAAGAATTTATTATTTCGTATGATAATACACAAATTGTATATGAGCGAATAAAAAATCCTAATGTACCAGAAAGCTTGATTAGAGAAGAAATAAAAAAACGCGAAAAAAAATTAGAGGGTGGTATAAATTTTTCTCCAGCTGATACGTTGGCTAAGAATCCAAAGGAGATATTTGAATTGTATTATAAGCCATCGGAATCAGCATATAAAGAATTAACAAAATTAAGAGCAGCGCTTGACGGACCATTTAAAACAAGTAAGGAAAAAGGTGATGCTTTAGAAAATTTAGCGTTATGTTTATTTACACAGATTAAGGGAGTAAGTGGGACAAACAAAATACATACTAATACGAATCAGTTTGATTGTACTATCCGGTTTCCGCAGAGTTCAGGAGTATTTCCGACGATAATGAATTACATGACTCCATATTTTATAATAGAATGCAAGAATGAAATGGAAAAACAGGGAAAGGGAAAAACACCATCTAATACATATTTTCACAAATTATCAGATATTATGTCGTCTAATGATGCAAAATTGGGAATTGTGCTGTCTAGAGGAGAAGCAAGCAAAGAAGATATAGCTATTGCATATCAGAATTATTTAATTTGTAAAGGAACAGAACAACCTAAAATTATGTTGTCATTTTCTGATAATGATTTGAAAATATTGATTGATAAAAAAACAAATTTACTAGATTATATGGAATTTAAAATGGATATGCTTACTATGAATGCCCAAAATGCGACTTTAGAGATGTTTGAAAAAGTAAATTGTTATAATATTTAGAACAGAGTCACCCACCCGGGTGGCTCTTTTTCTGTCCTAAAA
>OGIE01004564.1_pt1 | contig 12916 bp, 9 predicted proteins | sample 1571581 | NCBI WGS metagenome assembly OGIE01 (sample SAMEA2582021, study PRJEB24529) | metagenome | biome: Human gut stool | place: China | collected 2011
ATCATCCCCAAAATAAAATGATAAGCTAATATAAAGTTTCTCCAAAAATTTCTTTTTTGAATTTTGCTTTTGCATTATAACACCCTCTCTACTGATTAACACTCTACTGTTTATTAGTCACTAGTTAAGTATAATATATTTCATATCTTGCATTTTGTCAATACAAAAATCATGGGACTACAATATATCGCAGTCCCATGATTCTAACTATATCTTATATTTTTGTTTGTAACTATTTAAGTCTTAAGTCACATTAAGAACAAGAAAATCTACATCTCAATTGCAATCGTATATGACTTCTCAAATTTCTCACCCTGTGCCAGCGAATTACCATACTCCCTGTCCTTTAATTCTCCGGCAAAGCCCGCTCTGTCACATCGGCCGTACCACGGCTCAATACAGATAAACGGTGCTCCCATTCCTGCCGGTGACCACAGACCAAATAAAGGCGCATCAAAGGACACCGTAAGGTATGGCTTCTTATCCGGTGTACACAGGCTCACCTTTGAAGCCTGTCTGTTTTCTATTATGAGCGCATCCTTATCAAACATATGCTCATCTATCTGACAGTATCCATCCGCATCCACCTTAAGCAGATTATCATCCTTGTCCAAAAGTCCTCCATCACAGATAAGTCCGTAAGTGATTGCTTTGTCTGTGTCAAACTTTAGATAATAATCCGACTGTTTTCCCTGCTCTGCGACCGGACACATAAATGCCGGATGACCACCTATTGAGAAAAGTAAATCCTTTTTCGCAGGATTTGTCACACTCCAGGTCACTTTTATCTCACTGCCTGAGAGCTTATAGCCGATTTCGAGCACAAACTCAAACGGATACTTTGCAAGAGTCTCATCATTTGATTTAAGTGAAAACCATGCCTCATCCTTTGTCTGCGACACAAGCTCAAACTCCATATCCCTTGCAAAGCCGTGCTGTCCCATCGGATAATCTGTCCCATCAACGGTAAACTTCTTGTCCTTTAAGCTGCCGACAAACGGGAAAAGCACCGGTGCGCTTCTCTTCCAGTATTTCTCATCGGCATCCCACAGATACTGTGTACCTGTTTCCTTGCCGGTGATGCTTTTAAGCTCTGCTCCGAAGCTGTTTATCGTGAGCTCAAGTGATTCATTTTCCAGTTTAATCTCCATCACATATCTCCTTTTATGTTTTTTATAACTATTCAATCAGTTTTTTTACATCACAAGCAGTCCAATTACCCTGACAATAAATGCTGCCACCCATGCAATCGCACACTGCAAAAGCACCACGCTAACTGCCCACTTTGCACCCAGCTCTCTCTTTATGGATGCTATAGCAGCCACGCAAGGACTATAGAGCAGCGAGAACACCAGAAGAGATGCCGCTGAAAGTGTTGTGAGTGCTGTCGTAACCGTTCCGCCAAACAGTATCTCAAGTGTTGATACCACACTCTCCTTTGCCATTAGTCCGCTGATAAGTGATGTGCATATACGCCAGTCGCCGAGTCCCAGAGGCTTAAAGACAGGCACGATAACACTTGAAATAGCGGCAAGCATGCTGTCCTTTGAGTCTGTTACCATGTTAAAGTGTATGTCAAAGCTCTGTAAGAACCATATAAGCATTGTGGCAATAAGTATTACTGTAAATGCCTTCTGCAAAAAGTCCTTTGCCTTCTCCCAGAGGAGCTGGCACACATTCTTGGCGCCCGGCATCCTGTAGTTTGGCAGCTCCATGACAAACGGCACTGCGTCACCCCTGAACAAAGTCTTTCTGTAGATAAATGCGAAAAGTATTCCGACAATTATGCCAAGGAAGTACAGTCCTCCCATGACAAGTCCGCCATTCTTTGGAAAAAATGCACTAACAAAGAATGCATAAATTGGCAATTTTGCCGAACAGCTCATAAACGGTGTGAGGAGTATAGTCATTCTACGGTCTCTCTCACTTGGCAGTGTACGTGTCGCCATGACAGCTGGCACCGTACAGCCGAAGCCTATGAGCATTGGTACTATGCTTCGCCCTGAAAGTCCTATCTTACGAAGGAGCTTGTCCATGAAGAATGCAACCCTCGCTATGTATCCGCTGTCCTCCATGAGGGATAAGAAAAAGAACAGTGTCACGATAATCGGCAAGAAGCTTAATACGCTTCCGACACCCTGAAAGATGCCGTCTATTACCAGTCCGTGCAACACCTCATTCACGCCTGCCGCTGTGAGTGCCTTATCTGTCAACGCTGTCAGCTCTCCTATGCCCTGCTCCAAAAGCCACTGAAGACCTGCTCCGATTACGTTGAAGGTGAGATAAAATACCGCAAGCATTATCACTATAAAGCAAGGTATTGCCGTGTATTTACCTGTAAGAACACGGTCGATACGCTCACTTCTGATACGCTCCCTGCTCTCCTTCGGTTTTACCACGGTGCTCTCGCATATTTTCTCAATAAATGTAAAGCGCATATCCGCAATTGCAGCGCTTCTGTCAAGGCCTCGCTCCTTCTCCATCTGGACAATCAGATGCTCTATTGCCTCTTTCTCATTCTCATCAAGATGAAGCTGCTCTAATATAAGTGCATCTCCCTCGATAATTTTGGTGGCTGCAAAGCGAATCGGAACTCCGGCGAGCTTTGCATGATCCTCAATCAGGTGGCTGACCGCGTGTATACATCTGTGCACGGCACCGCCAAAATCATTCTCATCACAGAAATCCTGTCTGCCCGGGCGCTCCTGATACTTTGCAATGTGTATTGCATGGCGCACCAGCTCATCAACACCCTGATTCTTTGCGGCAGAAATCGGTACAACAGGCACTCCTAACAGTCCCTCGATTTTATTTACATCGATTGAGCCTGAGTTAGCCGTCACCTCGTCCATCATATTTAGAGCGATAACCATCGGTATATCCATCTCAAGAAGCTGCATGGTCAGATACAGGTTTCTCTCGATATTTGTCGCATCTACGATATTTATTATGGCCTTTGGCTTGTTATCGAGCACAAAGTTTCTCGACACAATCTCCTCATTAGTATATGGGCTCATTGAGTAAATGCCCGGTAAATCTGTGATTGATGTATCCGGATGTTCTTTAATAGAGCCATCCTTTCTGTCCACCGTCACTCCCGGGAAATTGCCGACATGCTGGTTTGAGCCTGTAAGCTGGTTGAAAAGTGTTGTCTTGCCGCAGTTCTGATTGCCCACAAGTGCGTATGTGAGCTTCTCACCATCCGGAAGGGGATTGCCACTGCCCTTCACATGGTATTTGCCCTCCTCGCCAAGTCCGGGATGGGCTGTGTTGCTTATCTTTTTAGGACCCTCATGCTTTCTTGAGCGGCTGTCAATTAATTCTACCTCAATCTGTGCCGCATCATCAAGCCTCAATGTGAGCTCATAGCCGTGCACCTGAAGCTCCATCGGGTCTCCCATCGGTGCAAATTTGATAACTGTTACTTCGGCTTTTGGGATTACTCCCATATCCAGGAAATGCTGGCGCAATGCGCCCTCACCGCCTACTGTAAGTATTCTGGCACTCTGTCCTATGCCAAGTTCTTTTAGTGTCATTTTATCGCTTCCTAGTGTATTTATTGATAATTTTTCTCAACTTATCACAGATATCTTACCACAAAGCGTGTGCCACTGCATTCATTTTTTTCATTTAATACATCTTTTGTACAATCCTCCACAAGGATATATCCATTGTCATGACGCACAATTGCTTCCGCCAGCGAAAGTCCTATGCCGATGCTGTCTGCCGGCTGTCCGCTGCCGCTGTAAAAACGCGTAAAAATATGCTTTTTGTCCTCATCACTTATGGTCTCCCCATCGTTTTGCACTGTTATCTCTGCATACATCTCATACCTGTAAAAACCTATCTTTACCTCACTCTCTGCGTGCTCCACTGCATTTTTTACTATGTTTGTAATGGCCTCACACTGCCAGTATGCATCAGCATGTATACAGGCATCCTTATCAGAGCCATCATCTATGGACAGCCTTATGTCTCTCAAATCGCAAAGTGCCATAACATTGTCAGCTGCCTCAGCTACAATTTCAGACAGCAGCGTATCCTTCTCATCAAACTCCACAACATCCGCTTCAAGCCTTGAAAGCTTTAAGATAGCCTGCACCATATGCGATATATTATCCACATCACGCTTTGCCCTGCGCATTATCCTGTTTCTGTTTTCAGATGCCATATCAGGATTTCCTTCCAGATTTTCCAGATTTATCGAAAGTGATGTGAGCGGTGTCTTAAGCTGATGCGATATGTCAGAAAGCGCATCCTTTAGCAAAAGCTTGTCTGCCTTTGCATTTTCCGCAGACTCCCTCAAATAGATCGCTGTCTTGTAAAGCTCTCCCTTTAGTATAGAAAGCTCCCCCTCTGTGCTATCTGCCATAACAAGTCTGTAGTCTCCCTGATTTATGCGGCGCAGATAATCCGCAGCCTGTCTGACCTGTCTTTTAAAGCTAAATCTTATAAGCACAATGTAAAGACAAAATCCCCCTGCAAAAAGCACAACAAGAAATATGTCAAGCCAAAGCGCTCCTTTAAGCGCTTTTTCATTTGACAAAACCGCAGAATCCTTTTCCATATCAATGCCGTATTTTTTAAAGAGCGTCTCTGCGATATTTAACTCTGCATCATCATCGCTGCCTATACTGCTGTCGTTTAATATCCCTGCTATACTGCCATCCGATACATCGGGATATTTTTCATGAATGAGCGCACATAGCTTAGCCACTGTGGCGTTATAGTTTTTCGTATACGCCCTGTACTGGAAAAAGACGGTAAAAGCCATAACCGTCACACATATACATGTATATATTATTGCAAAATACACAAAATGTTTTCTATTCTCTAAATTATATTTCTTCTTTCTCATGCTTTCCCCCGGGAACTGTCTCTGTCAGCCGATACTGTTTAAAGAGCTTCATCTGAATCAACACGATACCCGATTCCCTTCACAGTCTTTATCACATCCTCACCAAGCTTTCCCCTGATGCGCTTCATATAAACTGTCACGGTATGGTCATAGACATCGTTGCCTGTCGCCTCCCAGATGCAGTCAAGCACGGCATTTCTTGACACAGCCTTGTCGTGATTTGTAAAAAGCAGATCAAGTATTCGGTTTTCAAGACTTGAAAGAGCAATCAACTGTCCATCCCTTCTTGCTTCCTTTTTATCCAAATCGTAGCTTATGCTTCCTGCATGTATGACAGATGAGCTGTCATCACTTTTCCTTCGCAAAAACACGCGGTTTACCCTCGCCACAAGCTCCCTTACTGAAAAAGGCTTTGTGATGTAATCCTCTGCTCCAAGCTCAAGTCCCTTTACTATATCATTTTCCTCATCCCTTGCGGTAAGAAAAATCACCGGTGTTTTTTCTTTTTCCAGCCTTTCGCTGTAAAAATCAAAGCCGTTCCCATCCGGAAGCGACACATCAAGCAGCACAAGGCCGGGGTGCTCACTCAAAAGCGCCCCAGCCTCCTTTAAATTTCCTGCTGTCAAAAGCTCATATTCAGGTTCTGTAAAGGTATCACACAGTCCCTCTGTTATTCCTTTATTGTCCTCTATGAGAAGTATTTTTTTCATATCAGCTCCCGCATTTTCTACAGATTTTCATTTTTGATCGTCTCAACAATGTTATTGTGTCTAAGCTTCGTCATTGATAGTTTCATGATAGCATAAATCAGCATTATTACAACCACTATACACAATATAATTGCTTTATACGGCGGCTCATAAATGATTGCGCCATCCATCCTGTTCATAATAACACATAAGAGATAGCTGATTAAAATACCAAGCGGTACACCTATTACAAGAGCCTTTACAGATATAAACACACTCTCGAGCCTGACCATTCCAGCAAACTGCTTATCTGTCATTCCAATGCTTCTTAGTGTGGCGAACTCGCGGCTTCTAAGCTCCATTCCGGTGCTTAAGGTATTGATGATATTTGTGATTCCTATTAAGGCAATGACCACAATAAGTCCGTATGCAAATACTCCAAGCAGTGTAAAGAGTGACTTTTCATCGCGCATCTGCTTATCCAGATTGCTGACATAAAAACTAATCTGCGAATACTCAGGATTTCCTTCCGTCTCCTTTTCGAATGTATCCTGATATTCATCTGCATTTTCTGCAACCACATATGCCGAATACGACACATATCTCTGTTTGAGCTCATTACTTTTGCCGTCAGCCCATAGGCTTTCAAAGTCCTTTTGGTTCATAAACAAAAGTGTTGCATAGCTATAGCTCTTATAACCGATCGGTACCTTGTCTGTGACACCTGCAATAGTTACATCCAGAGTCTTTCTGACTCCGTTATTTATTGTTTCCTCGTCAACGTATCCGCTGTTATCCTCTGTGCTGCTTTCAGTATCGCCTTCTGCTGTATTGTCATCAGAAGAAGCATCATCATACACATTGTAGCCGCACTCGATTGTATCTCCTGCTTTATATTTGTACAGCTCCATCTCTTTTTTGACGTATTTCAAGCTATTCTCATTATACACATCAAATGTGCCTTTATTCACAAGAATTGCTCCTGCAGCTGCATTTTTTATGCCTGCGTCGGACGCATACTTATCATACGATTTGTCATCCAAAACCGTGATTAAAAACATTTGTGAGACATCCTCACTGTTGTCATAAACCTGCCTGCAATACTCTCCATATTCCTTTGTATACTTAGGCTTCCTGACATCGAAATCATAGCCGGCTCCAACCAGATAATCATCAACTCCTTCAATACCGCTCACAAGCTTAGAGAGCTTTTCGATATCAATATGAATGTCTTTTTTATATGACATATTTATTCCGATATTGTAATCTGCTGATGCATATGACATCCCAACAACGCTAAAGGCCATAGACATAAAATATGATATCACAATAAATGTTACTGAGCAGATAACAATAGACGTCACTGTAGTTCTGTACTTTTTTTTGTTCCTCTTTATATTCTTATATGAGACAACGCCTCCAATGCCCCAGATTCTGCCTATAATAGCCGGTGTCTTAAGCTTTGCTGACTTTATTTTAATCTCCTTTGTGTTTCTTATTGCTTCAAGCGGTGTGACCTTTGCGGCCCTTCTTGCACTGCCTGTTGCTGAGAAATAAATGGTTGCTATACTCAGTATCACAGCAAGAATAAGTGCAGGCAGTGATGTGTGAAAGCTCAAAGCAAAGTTAAGCCAGCCTGCTGACAGCGCATTTACCACCTTGACAAGTATAAACGATGCCAAAATACCACTCATGGTACCTACAGGAATACCAACCACTCCAAGCATTGCTGCCTCTGTCTTAACGCTGCTTTTTATCTGGCGCCTCGTAGCACCCACGCTTGCAAGCATGCCATACTGCCTGATTTTTTCAGTGATTGATATGTTGAAGCTGTTTTTGATACAGTACACCGATGTCAGTATAATTATCAAAGCCACAACAGCGGCCACTGTAAACAGTGCTTTAAATGTGCCGTCAATCGGGAAAACACACTCATAGCTTATAAGGAAGCGATTTATATATATATCATATTTTGCATTTTCCATCTCTTTAAGAAACCTGTCGCTCTCCTCAGCAGACATTTCAACAGATGAATTATTTGATTTCTCAAACAGCTTTTCATCCACACCAATTATATCTGCAGTCACAGCATCCTTATTTCTTAAAGCCTTTTGAGTGTACCTGCTGTACACTGTGAGCGTAGTGTCAGCTTCGCTTGCCTCACTCTTTGTGCCGTTATCAATTGCTGCCAGCTCATTAGAATATGTGACAAATGTATATCCGGCGGCACTATAGTCCTCCATTCCATAGCCCGGTCTTTCCATGATGCCGACCACCTTATACTGCTTTGTCACAGTATCAGTAAGTGTCTCTGCCTCATGCTCATATGCGATGTTTTCCCATATGACACTTTCGGTGCTTGAATCATATCGCTTTCCTATATCAAGTGTTATCTCGTCTCCCACCTTTATGTCGATTCGTCCGTTTGTCCTTAAGTGCCTTGGAATGACTATCTCATCCTCATTTTTTGCCATGCGCCCCTCTATCAGGTTAAAGCAGCCTTTCTCAAAGCCAGCCTCATCTGTTGCCATGACATAAGCATACGGCTTATCCTCATTCTTGCAGCCGTCAAGCTTTGCAAAGCCCATCCCCATCGTCTCAAATGTACTTTCAATATTTCTGTTGTTTTTAAACTCTGAAAGCTCAGACATTTTCACACCCGAAAATTTCACATGAAAGTCGCCGTCTTTTTGCTTCTGATATTCAATCATACTGTACTGAAAGCTTGACACAAGTGTGACAAGCGCTGACAAAAGCGCTGTTGCCAGAATTATTCCAACTATCGTGACAATAGTTCTTTTCCTGTTGAGCTTTAAGTTTTTTAATGTGAGTGTCTTCATCAAATTCATCTGATTTTACCATCCTCTATCATTATTGTGCGGTCAGCCGCCTTTGCAAGCTCCATATTGTGCGTAATCATAATAATTGTCTGGTTGAGCTCACGGTTTGAGGTCTTTAAGAGATGCATAATCTCGTTGCTTGCCTTGGTATCCAGGTTTCCGGTCGGCTCATCCGCCAGTACTATAGACGGTCTCGTAATCAGGGCTCTTCCTATAGATGTGCGCTGCTGCTGTCCTCCTGAGAGCTCATTTGGCAGATGAGTGCGTCTCTCTGTAAGTCCCAGACGCAAAAGCATGTCATCCATCTGTGCTTTTTCCACCTTTCTTCCGTCAAGCTCCATCGGGATTGCCATGTTTTCCTCCACATTTAATATAGGGATCAGATTATAAAACTGATAAATGATGCCTACCTGTCTTCTTCTGAATATGGCAAGCTCATCATCATTCATTGCAAAAATATCAGTGCCGTTTATATACACCTTTCCGCTTGTTGGCCTGTCAACACCTCCAAGCAGATGAAGCAGTGTGGATTTTCCGGAGCCGCTCGCCCCGACAATTGCCACAAACTCTCCCTTTTCCACGCTCAATGACACATCGTCCAAAGCCTTGACCTGATTTTCTCCGGCTCCGTATATTTTTGATAAGTGTTCTACTCTAAGCAGTTCCATTTAATTCTCCTTTTCTTCTCTATGCATTTTTTGAGTGCTGTGCAGTCTGTCCTTTAAAGAGCAGCCGCCCCGCGATACAAGTGTATAATACATGATGTAAAGTTACAGGTAGGTTACTTTTAAAAAATATTACAGCATAATATAAAAACTCCGGTCAGAAACCAAAGCATTTCTGTGCCGGAGCTTATATGTTATATGTTATATGTTTTATATCATATGTTTTATATCATATGTTTTATAATTATCTATGCCAATAATTATTTCTGCTTATATGAAGACAAAAAGTCTGCAAGCTTGCCTGTGGCATCCTTTAATATCTCTGTTCTAGGCAGATATACCACTCTGAAGTGATCCGGCTTATCCCAGTTGAAGCCGCCGCCGTGGATTATGAGTATCTTCTTCTCACGAAGCAGATCGAGTGCAAACTGTTCATCGTTTGTGATATTGAACCTTGCAGTATCAATCTTTGGGAATATGTAAAATGCTGCCTTTGGCTTTACTGCCGAAATTCCCGGTATATCGTTTAATGCCTTGTAGACGTACTCTCTCTGCTCATAGATTCGTCCGCCCGGCACAATATACTCGCCTACACTCTGATATCCGCCTAAAGCTGTCTGCACTATCGACTGCGCCGGAACATTCGAGCAAAGACGCATGTTTGAGAGCATGTTGAGACCCTCGATATAGTCCTTTCCGAGCGCCTTGTTGCCGCTTAAAACCATCCATCCGATACGATAGCCTGCTATCATATGTGACTTAGAAAGTCCGCTGAAGGTCACACAGAAGAGGTCAGGTGCAAGCGATGCAATAGACACATGCTCATAGTCATCCATCACCAGCCTGTCATATATCTCATCTGAAAAAATCATGAGCTCGTGCTCTCTTGCCACATCAACTATCTGCTGCAGCACCTCCCTTGGATAGAGCGCTCCTGTCGGATTGTTAGGGTTTATTATTACGATAGCCTTTGTCTTGTCTGTAATCTTCTTTTTGATATCCTCTATGTCAGGATACCATTCTGACTGCTCATCACAGATATAGTGCACTGCCGTGCCTCCCGCAAGTGTAACACAGGCTGTCCAAAGCGGATAGTCCGGTGCCGGCACCAGCACCTCATCACCATTGTCAAGAAGCGCCGACATGCTTAAGTTTATAAGCTCGCTGACTCCGTTTCCGGTGTAGATATCCTCAACCGTCACATTAGGAAGCTTTTTGAGCTGTGCATATTGCATGATTGCTTTTCTTGCAGAAAAAAGTCCCTTGGAGTTGGAATACCCCTCACAGTCCGTGAGCTGGCGAGACATATCATATATCACCTCATCAGGTGTCCTGAAGCCAAACGGCGCAGGATTTCCTATATTGAGCTTCAACACATTTGTGCCGTTTTCCTCCATGCGGGCCGCCTCATCCACCACCGGTCCTCTTACATCATAAAGCACATTATCTAATTTTCTGGATTTTCCAAATTCTCTCATCCTGACAATCTCCTTTTATTTTCGTAACAATTCCTATATCTGTAATTATATGCTAGCCTAAAAGCTTAAAAACAGCCTCGGCATCAAATACCACCTGCTTTACCTTATCAACCTCAATCTGATAAAGTGCATTTGCTGCCAGATGCTCTGCAGCCTGCTCGAGATCTCTTATGCCCGATGTGTTCTCGTGAAGCTTAATCACTGCATCAAGTCCGTCCTCTGTGAGAACGCACTCCTCCTCCTTCATTCCCATCCGCTCAAATACCTTGCGCAGGGCAAATCTCTGGAAAATGACCTTCTTCTCTTCATCAGTATAGTCCGGAATGTCAATCACCGCAAAACGAGACATAAGCGGTGCTGAAATCTGTGATTTATCGTTGGCTGTGGCAATCGGATATACTCCGACTGTTGGCACCATACACTCCATATAGTTGTCTGTAAAGCCCAGATTGTCAAGCAGTGTCAAAAGCACATCTGCAGGATTTCCGTTGCCGTTTTTGCTTGAGGCCTTGTCGAGCTCATTGATGATAAATACAAGATTTGACTCTCCCGCCTGTGAAAATGCCTCCATAATGATTCCCGGCTTTGCGTTTGAATAGATTCTTGAGCTTCCTGTGAGCTGCTCTGCATCATTTATGGAGCTCATGTCGAGTGTGGTCCATGGAAGCTTGAGTATACGTGCAACAGCATATGCAATCTGTGATTTTCCCGTTCCTGCCGGTCCACAGAGCAGCAGTCCGTAGGCAGGAAGAGTATGCGTCCTGTTTATCTGGATAATGGTCTCAATGATTCTCTGCTTCACGCTCTCCATGCCATAAAGCTCCTCGTCGAGTATGCGCCTTGCCTCCACAGGGTCAATTGCTTCAAAATAATTTCCCTTCCACTGGATATTCATCATGATGGAAAGTGCTCTCTGCGCATGGCGTCTCTCCTCAGGTGATACCTCGCTTGAACGCGCGACTGCCAGGTTTCTTCTGGCCCAAAGCAGTATATTGTCAGGCAGTGTACGGCCTGCACAGGTCATGAAATCTGTGATGCTCTGTATACTGGTAAGCTTCATGCTGTCGCCCTCTTCCTCGTAATCATCGAGGTCCAGCTCATCCTCGGGCATAGTGCTCGCAAAAAGTCTCTCCATCATATACTGCAGGAATCCGTCCTCTGCAGACAGCTTTGTGCCTCTGCCGAGAGCCACCTCCCTCACCTTGTATACTGCGTATCCATCAGGTGTATTGGCTCCTGAAAGCTGCACCTTTATGTGATTTTCGCCAAGCCACTTAAAAAGGCTCACGAAGCGCGAATCAATGCGCAGGATATCAGCACTGGTCACGCCATCACCATCCTCAAATTCAAAGGATGTACGCTTTATCGGATTTGTAAACATACCAAGCGCATGATGCGCCCACTCCTTTTCCTTATTGTCTATAACAACAATCGGCTTATCAGCAGATGCCTTTGTCTCTGTCGAATGAAATGTCTCATATGTACACTCCGGATGCTCATTTGCTACCGGTGTATCGCTAAAATCAAATACTGGCATTTTTATTCCTCTCTTTTCGTAATTGTATTTTTCATCATACCCTGTCAAAGGCTATGTCCTGTACCACCTCGCCCGCGATGATAAGTCCTGCCACTGATGGTACAAATGCAAGGCTTCCGGGAATATCCCTGCGCTGCGTGCACTTGTGAGCGGCACCCGGTGGGCAGATGCAGTCGGTTCTGCAGCTTATGGACATATCCTCAATCGGTCTTGTCGGCTTCTCCTCAGAGTATACCACCTTGAGCTTTTTCACGCCACGTTTTTTAAGCTCACGGCGCATGACCTTTGCAAGCGGACACATGCTGGTCTTATATATATCCGCCACCTTAAATGCACTTGCATCCAGCTTATTTCCCGCTCCCATGCTGCTTATAATAGGGACATTTTTCTCCTGTGCCTTCATGACAAGCGCAATCTTTGCTGTGACCGTATCAACCGCGTCAACTATATAATCATACTCTTCAAACGGAAATTCATCAGCATTTTCCGGCAAAAAGAAGCACCTGTGCGTCACGACACTGACATCAGGATTAATATCATGAATCCTCTCCTCCATCACATCTGTCTTGTATTTTCCTATGGTCTTTCGGGTTGCGATTATCTGCCTGTTCAGGTTTGTAAGACACACCTTGTCATCATCGATAAGGTCAATCGCTCCTACGCCGCTTCTGACTAGTGCCTCGCAGACATATCCGCCCACTCCTCCTATTCCAAATACTGCGACTCTTGCGTCCTTGAGCCTATCCATCGCCTCTTTTCCCAGCAAAAGCTGTGTTCTTGAAAACTGATTTAACATTTATTTCTCCTTTTCGTCTCTGACCACACCGACACCGGCAGAAATCAGGAGTC